>OMKS01000134.1_pt1 | contig 65311 bp, 51 predicted proteins | sample 1674721 | NCBI WGS metagenome assembly OMKS01 (sample SAMN06264996, study PRJEB25208) | sediment metagenome | isolation source: hot spring sediment | place: USA: California | collected 2014-09-02 | reverse complement strand
TAACTATCCATCCCACTCGGTTATTCCGGGGCTATCTGGGCTTTCATGCTCCCCTTTGGCGGCATCGCCTCGGCGTTGGGTGGTCAATAATTTTTCGTGGTCCGCGTCGGTTCCGGAGGAAAAGGTTGATAATCAATAAAATGAAGAAAACACCGAAGCTTGTTTTTGCATATCGCCGCGCCTTGCGGTTTGTGGTGTTGATGCTGTTGGCCCTGGCGCTTTGCCCGGCGGCGTCCGGCGCGGCGGAAAAATTTCCTTTCCTGCCCGAGGACAGTATCGCGACCCTGCAAGCCAAGATCGAGGCCAATGGCTACGCTTTTACCGTGGCGCCCAACTGGATAACCCGGCTGCCGGTTGCGGCCCGGGAAAAGCTGTTGTCGCGCCGCCCTCCGGCGTTTCGCGCTTATCCCTTAAGGAGCGCCGATGCCGGCGGGCTGATAATTTTGTCGGATGAGGCGCTGCCGAGCGCCTTTGACTGGCGCGATGTTGAGGGCCGCAGCTATATCGGGCCGGTCCGCAATCAGGGGAACTGCGGTTCCTGTTACGCCTTCGGGGCCTGCGCCGCCGCCGAGGGGGTGTATAACGTCGCCATGGAGCTTTACGATGAAAATTGTCTGGATCTGTCGGAGGCTTTTCTCGCTTTCTGCCTGGACCAGTATTATTCGGGTTATTCCGGTTGCGCCGGGTCCGACTATGACTATGAAGAGCTTGACGCCCTGGTCGAACGCGGGGTCTGTCTGGAGTCGGCCTATCCCTATACTGCGGTGGACCTGGGCTGTGTCGCCGGTTCCGAGGAGGCCTTGCGGGCGAAGTTTACGGCCTGGTATCGCATTCCCTGCGGCGACGTGCAGGCGATCAAATCGGCGCTCATAACCTACGGCGTGCTCGATGCCGCGGTTTTGGTGACTTCCGCTTTTCAGGCCTATTCCGGCGGCGTCTACACGGACGGCAACACGGAGTGTGATCCCGATCTCTGCTATTATACCGCGACCAACCACTGTATCGCCCTGGTCGGCTGGCAGGATACCAGCGCCGCCGGCGACGGCTACTGGATCTTACGCAACAGTTGGGGGCCGGAATGGGGCGAGGACGGCTATATGCGCATCGCCTATCGCAGCGCCCATGTCGCCTGCGAGGCCTGCTATCTGGTTTATGAACCGCTTTTCGCAAGCATCTCCGGCAGCAAATGGAATGATTACGATGGCGACGGCGTGCGCGATGGTGGCGAGCCCGGCCTTTCGCACTGGAAGATTTATCTGGATGAAAACCGCAATGGTTGCTGGGACGCCGGAGAACGCTACGCGCTTACCGACGAGAACGGCGATTACGCGTTCACCGGTCTCAATCTGGTGGGCACCTACATCGTGGCCGAGGAGGCGCAGGCGGGCTGGACTCAGACCTGGCCGCCGCTGACGGAAATCGCCGGCGCGAGCGCCGCGCCCTCGACCCGTTGCGACGAGTTGAGCCCGGCGGAGCGGGCCCGGCTTGAGGTCAGGGTCAGCGACAGCCCGCCGACGCCGCCTTCGGGTTTTCATCGGACTGTGGTCCGCGGGTTTCCGCGCGGCGCGGTCGTGCTGAGCGGGGTTCCGACCTCGACCTGGACCTACGGGTGCTCGGCGACCGCGGCCGGCATGCTGTTCGGCTATTACGACAGAAACGGTTACGGCAACATGTACAGCGGCCCGGCCAACGGCGGCGTGGCCCCGCTGGTCGATCTGGGACAGGGGGCTGATCCCGACAATCCGCTTGCCGGAGCCTGTTCCCTGATCGCGACCATGGCCGGTTTTGACGGGCGCTCCCCGGCGGCCCCCGGCCACGTCGACGATTACTGGATAGCTTATGGTGAGACTGGTCCTGATCCCTGGGAAACGGGTGGGGTCGAACATGTCTGGGGCGAATGCCTGGCCGATTACCTGGGCACCAATCAGTGGAAATGGAATTTTGACGGGGGTGGAAACGTCAGTAGTAACGGGGACGGCGCCACGACCTATTTTACTTATAACTCTGCGGGCAAGTTGTACGATCCGATTCCACCGGCCGACTGGGGCTTGCCGCAGACCGCCCTATGCCACGGCCTGCGGCTGTTCGCCGAGTCGCGGGGTTATCAGGTCGCGGAAAACTACAATCAGCGGGTCGACAGTCAGGTGGTCGGCGGTTTTTCCTTTGCCGACTTTAAATACGAGATCGATCAGGGCCGTCCGGTGCTGATTCATGTCGTCGGCCACACCATGCTCGGGGTCGGCTATGACAACGCCGAACAAACCATCTATCTTCACGATACCTGGGACAACTTGGTTCATGCGATGGATTGGGGCGGAAGTTATTCCGGCATGACCCTGGTGGCGGTGACGGTCCTGCGCCTTGCTCCCGTGGAAAGGCGGGTTCATTGCGTGAAACTTGAGGCCGGAGCGAATGTGACCGGGATTGATTTCGGCAATCAGGGGCCGAGTCCGATGAATACGGTCAGGGATATCACCGCCGGGCCGGATTATTATGCCGGGTTGCAGAGCGCCTGCGACGCCGTAGGCGACGGCGCCGCATTGGAGGCCCAGATCGGCAATTACATTGAAAATCTGCTGTACGACCGGTCGGGAACGTCAGTGAGCCTGGAGGGCGGTTTCGATTCAACCTTTGCCGACCAGGTCGGCATGACCAAGGTTATCGGCTCCTTGACGATTGCGGCCGGGACGTTGACTGTGGACCGGCTGCTGCTGCAGTAAAGCGTGTGGCCTTACCGCCCGCCGGGCGGTAAGGCCACACGTGATTTAAGCTTTGCCGGCGATGATGATTTCGAGTTTGCCCTGTTTCAGTTCGATCCGGGCGTCGCCGCCCTGTTTTAACCGACCGAAAAGAATTTCATCGGCTAGGCGATCCTTGATGTTCTCCTGGATCAGGCGGTCCAGGGGGCGGGCGCCGAATTTGGGCTGATAGCCGTTTTCAGCCAGCCAGATTCGGGCTGCCGCCGACAACGCGAGCCTGACCTTGCGCGGTTTGAGGAAAGCTTCCAACCGCAGCATGAATTTATCTACCACTTGCAGCATGATGTCCTGATTCAGGGGTTTGAAAAAGATAATTTCATCCAGGCGATTGCGGAATTCCGGGCTGAACAGCTTCTCCAGGGCCTTGCGCCCTCGGTCCTGCGGCTCATGCGCTTTTGTCTGGCCGAAACCGATGCTGTTGGCGGCCATCTCCCGGGCTCCGGCGTTACTGGTCATGACCAGGATGGTGTGCCGGAAATCGGCTTTCTTGCCGTTGTTGTCGGTCAGGGTGGCGTAATCCATGACCTGCAGCAGGATCGCGAAGATGTCGGGATGGGCCTTGTCGATCTCGTCCAGAAGCAGAAGGGCGTGCGGATGTTTGCGGATCTGTTCGGTCAGCAGCCCGCCCTGTTCAAAACCGACATAGCCGGGCGGCGAGCCGATGAGCCGGGCGACCGCATGTTTTTCCATGTACTCACTCATGTCGAAACGGATCAGTTCGATGCCCAGACAGTCGGCCGCCTGGCGACAGATTTCGGTCTTGCCGACTCCGGTCGGCCCGGTAAAGAGAAATGAGCCTACAGGGCGCTCCGGCTGATTGAGGCCGGCATGGGTCCTCTTCAGGGCCCGAAAGAGGGCGGCGATGGCTTCATCCTGACCGAAAATCCGGGCTCGCAGATGTTTGTCGAGAGCGGCCAGACGGGCGCTGTGATCGGCGTTGACCTTCTTGACCGGAACCCGGGCCATCTGCGAGACCACCTTCTCGATATCCGGCACGCGAATGGTCCTGAGTTCATGGCCGTTCGCGTTCAGGCGTGCTGCCGCCGCGGCTTCGTCGATGACGTCGATGGCCTTGTCCGGCAGGCAGTGATCGTTGACGTAACGGGCCGAGAGCTCGACCGCCGCCCGCAGGGCGGCCTGGCTGTAACGAACCTGATGATGTTCTTCATAGGAAGCCTTGAGTCCCTGCAGAATGGCATAGCTTTCCTCGGGACTGGGTTCGGCCAGGTCGATGGCCTGAAAACGGCGGGCCAGGGCCCGGTCGCGGCTGAAATTATGCCGGTATTCCTCGTGCGTGGTCGAACCCAGGCAGCGAATTCGCCCGGCGGCCAGCACCGGTTTGAGCAGGTTGGAGGCGTCCATGGAACTGCCGCCGGCGGCCCCGGCTCCGACCAGGGTGTGAATCTCGTCGATAAACAGAACAACCTTGCCCTTTTTTTCAAGTTCCGCGATGATTCCCTTCAGCCTTTCCTCAAACTGGCCCCGATATTTGGTGCCGGCCAGTACCGCGCCCAGATCGAGAGCGTAAATCTGATAGTCGAGCAGACTCGCGGGGGCGCGGCCCTGATGCAGACGCAGCGCCAGACCTTCGGCCATCGCGGTTTTGCCTACTCCGGGCTCGCCGATCAGCAGCGGGTTGTTTTTCCGGCGGCGGCAGAGGACCTGCAGGGTGCGCTGCATTTCGCTCTCGCGCCCGATCAGGGGGTCGATGTCCCCGGCGGCGGCTCGGGCTTTTAGGTCAACGGTGAAAGCGGCCAGTGGCGTGGCTTTTTTTTTCTCCGCCGCGCGGCTGTCCGCACCGGAATCATGGTTTTTGTCGAAACGGCGCTCGCTTGGCCCGGCGGCGGGTGCCGCGTGTGGTGCCGCGGCCGTTTCATCGGCGGCGGAAAGGAGGCGTAAGATGTCGAGCCGGGTGATGCCCTGGTCACGCAGAAAAAAACAGGCGTGGCTTTCATCCTCTTCAAAGATTGAGGCCAGCAGGTCGCCGAGTTCGGCTTCCGGCTTCTCCGCCATCTGAACATGAATCAGGGTTCTTTGAATCAGCCGCTGAAAGGCGAGGGTTTCCGTCGGCGCGCTCTGAGCGCCGTTTTTTAATTTGGGAATCCGGGCCGAAAAATAATTTTCCAGGCGGGCGATCAGGGTGACGATGTCGCCGCCGCACTGTTCGATAATCCGGCGTCCGCTTTCACTTTGCAGGGTGGCGTACAGCAGATGCTCAATCGTCAGATATTCGTGTTCTCGGGTTTTGGCTTCGCGAAAGGCCGCGACAATGGCTTGTTCCAGCTCGGGATTGATCATGTTCTCCAGTGGCCGGTAGGCCGGCCGGAAACCGGTTTTTTTCACGCCGGTCCGCTTAAGGTTGAGATTGCCGTCGCTTAAACCTTCTCCAGGCTGCAACGCAGAGGAAATCCCGCGGCGCCGGCCCGGCGAGTGACGGTCGCCACCTTGCTCTCCGCGATTTCCCGATCATACTCGCCCGCGCAGCCCAGCCCCTGACGATGGATCTGAAGCATGATGCTTTCGGCCGCCGTCCGGCTGTGATGAAAGACCTCTTCCAGAATCTCGACCACAAATTCCATGCTGGTGTAGTGATCATTATGGAGCAGGACTTTATAGCGGGGGGGCTCCGCCAGCCGATTTTTATGCTTATCGACGACCCAGGTTTGCTGGTCAAAAGCGAAATCACTCATCTTCGGTGCCGGAAATATTCATTGCGCGACGATTTCATTTTTGTAAGGTGAACTGATAATGATAAAATGGGACCGCGCTCGGACTTTGTCAAGGTTGCTGGTTTTATCATTGCTTTTTAGGGCGAGTTGCTTCTAAAATGCAAGACTAAATTTAAATTATTATTGAAACTGTTCAGTGTAGTTGATTTCAGCCTGTCTTGAGACGGGAAAATCAGGAAAATACGGATTTTTCCCGCGTAAAAGTAATCAGCTTTAAGGTCGGCTTATCTGAAGGTTAGCTGCTGTTTTTCCTTTGGGGGGTATGTTTGATGATGATTTCGCGACGCGCGGCGGCGCGGTGGGGAGTTTTTCTGGTCTTGCTGCTCTCGGCGGCGGCGCTTTTATCGGCGCGGCTGAGCCGGTTTGCCGGAGAAAGAGCGGTTTTTGAGGCCGTCGCGCCCCAGGCTCTGATCTTGGACGATGATCTTGATCCCCAATCCCTGGCGCTGGCTTTGGAGCGTAATCTCGGTTATTTTGACAGACTGCCCCAGGATCGGGTTTTTACTTACGGAACGATTTCGGTTGGCCTTGCCCGCTTGCGTCGGGCGCAGGTCGAACTGCTGAGCTTTCTCGCCTTATCGCCGGCCCGGCCGGCCCTGGCCGCGTATCTGGAAAAACACTTCGTCTTTTTGGAAGTGCGAAAAAAATCATGGCTGCCCCGGCGGCGCCCGGCGTCACCGATCCTGTATACCGGTTACTACGTTCCGACCCTGCGGGGCGCCTTGCAACCGAGTCCGCGGTTTTGTTATCCGCTGTATCGTCAGCCGGATGATCTGGTGGTGGTCGATCTGAGTAACTTCGATCTGCGCCGCCCGGTGGCCAAACTCTGGCCCTGGCTTGAGGCCCTGCCCCTGATTCCCAAAATTGATGAACTGGTCTTTCCCAAGCTTCGCGGCCGTCTGCTGAAAAACGGCACGGTCGTGCCCTATCATGCCCGGGCTGAAATCGATTATGCGGGAACATTGCTCGACCGCGGGCTGGAACTGGTCTGGGTGGATGATGAAATCGACCGTTTTTTCCTGCAGATTCAGGGTTCGGGAAAGATCGAGCTGGCTGAAGGCGGGTCCCTGATGGTCGGCTACGCCGCCGCCAACGGCCACCCTTACCAGAGTATCGGGGGCTGGCTGGTGCGCCAGGAAATCATGACCCGGGATGAGGTTTCCATGCCGTCGATTCGGGCCTGGCTCAAGGCCCATCCCGAGCGCCGGCAGGAAATCTTTACCGTCAATTCAAGTTATGTTTTTTTTCGTGAACTGCCCGGCCGGGAACCTCTGGGCTGCGATCAGGCGCCGCTGACCGGGGGGCGTTCGATCGCCACGGATCGAACCCTGTTTCCCGGCGGTGCCCTGGCCTGGATAGAAACCCGGCTGCCGACTTTTACCGACGAGGGTAAACTTTCGGGTTGGCGCGACAGCCGGCGCCTGGTGCTTAATCAGGATACCGGCGGCGCCATCACCGGCCCTTTCCGGGTCGATCTTTACTGTGGCGACGATCTGGCGGCAGAGCAGACCGCCGGGCTCATGAAAGAACCGGGACGTTTCCTTCTCTTACTGCCGCGCGAGTAAGGGAAAGCCCATCTCTTCGCGTTGTCTGAGGTGGTTTGCGGCCGAAAATTTGGCCAGATTGCGGACCCGGCCGATGTAGCTGGTTCTCTCGGTGACCGAGATGGCTCCGCGCGCATCCAGCAGATTGAAGACGTGAGAGCATTTCAGGCAACAGTCATAAAGGGGCAGCACCATCTCTTTTTCCGCCAGGCGTAGGCCTTCCTTCTCGTACATGTTGAAAAGCTGCAGCAGCATTTCGACGTCGGCTTCCTCGAAATTATATCGCGACCACTCGACTTCGCCGCGATGATGCACATCGCCATAGAAAAAACGGTCGTTCCATTTCAGATCGTAGACGTTGTCGACCCCCTGCAGGTACATGGCGATTCGTTCAATGCCATAAGTTATCTCGCCGGGAATCGGTTTTAAATCGAAACCTCCGACCTGTTGAAAATAGGTGAACTGGGTGATTTCCATGCCGTCGAGCCAGACCTCCCAGCCCAGACCCCAGGCCCCTAAAGTCGGGGATTCCCAGTCATCCTCGACAAAGCGAATGTCATGGTCCAGCGGGTCGATGCCGAGCGTCCGGAGACTGTCGAGATAAAGGTCCTGAATGTTGAGCGGCGAAGGTTTCAGAATGACCTGATATTGATAGTAGTGCTGCAGGCGGTTCGGATTTTCCCCGTAGCGGCCGTCGGTCGGCCGCCGCGAGGGCTCGACGTAGGCGACCTTGTAGGGTTCGGGACCCAGGGAACGCAGGAAGGTGGCCGGATTGAAGGTGCCGGCCCCGACTTCCAGATCATAGGGCTGTTGTATAATGCAGCCGTGATTGGCCCAGTAGCGTTCAAGATTAAGAACAACATCCTGAAAATTCATGTTCTGACTCCCTTTGTGGCTGGTTTGGTTGAGACAAAAGATTGCGGTTTGGTTGAAATCCGGCGGTGTCTGCGTTCCGTTGGGTCGTGGTCGTACCGGCGTCAGCGTGGCGTTCCATGATCGAAAGGCTCTTGAAGACCTGGCCGCTGTGCCAGCGTAACAGGGCGCGGCAGAGGCGGGCGCTTTCCGCCTCGACCTGGGGGGTGAAATTGAGCTGGTTTCGCATTTTGTTATCAAGTCGATGGGCCTGGTTCAGCAGATTGACGGTTCCCCGGCTGACCTCAAAGGCGCTCGGGTGCTTTGGCGTACAGTTGCTGCAGACCAGGCCACCGGTCTGGGGCGCGAAGTAGAGCTGCCGACTGCGATCAAAAGTCTGACCGCAGTCGAGGCAGCCGGAAAGTTCCGGCCTGAACCCCAGCAGGGTGATGATCTGCAGCTCAAACAGCCTGATCCGGCAGTTGAAATTGCGGATCTGCGGGGTGGTGGCGAGAAAGCTGAAAAGGTCGCGGAGCATCCCGAACAGGGCCGGATTGGCCTGGCCTTCGGCGCAGCAGCGATAGATGATTTCGAGAAAATAACTGCCGCAGAAATAGCTGCGCAGATTTTCCTGAATGGCGGTGAACGGTTCGATCAGGCGGCATTCGTCGATGCGGGTCAGGGTCAGCGGGGAGCGGCTGAAGCCTTCAAAGGAAACCAGGGAAAAAGGCTCAAGTGTGCCGGGAAAACGTCGGCGGCTGCGTTTCGCTCCCTTGCAGATAGCGCTGATCCGGCCTCGGCGCCAGCTGAAAAGGGTGATGATCAGATCGCTTTCGCCGAAATCGGTTCGGCTGATTATGAAGGCACTGTCTTTGACGCGGGGCATGATCTTGTGAAAATAAAGGTCAAAAGAAAAATTTCAGAAAAAGAGTGGCAGTGCCCATGTAAATAAGAATCCCGATAATGTCGTTACTGGTTGTCACGAAAGGGCCCGAAGCGATCGCCGGATCAATGGCCATTTTATGAAAAAAGGACGGCGCGAAGGCGCCCATGGTCGCCGCGACCGTCATGGAGGCGGACATGGCGACGGCGACCACCAGGCCGATCATCGGGTCGTGATGCCAGACCAGGGCGACGATGCCGACCAGCAGGCCGCAGACCAGACCCATCAGAATGCCGATGCGGGCTTCCCTCCAGATAACCCGGCTGATGGTTTCCATCGTGACTCGGCCGGTGGCCAGGCCCCGGACGATAATCAGGGATGACTGGGTGCCGACATTGCCGCCCATGCCGGTGATGACCGGAATAAAGGTCACCAGGCTCAGGGAGGCCTCCAGAGTCAACTTAAAAAGCCACATGAAATAGCCGGTGATGATGCCTCCCAGCAGGGTGATTAAGAGCCAGGGCAGACGGATGCGGGAGATCTTCCAGATGTTGTCGGCGTAGACAATCTCCATGGAGTCGGTACCGGCCATGCGGAAAATATCTTCGGTCGCTTCCTGGCGGATGACGTCGATGATATCGTCAACCGTGATGATCCCGACCAGGTTGCCGTTTTCATCGACCACCGGAATCGCCAGAATGTTGTAGCGTTCAACCAGCTGGGCGACCAGTTCCTGATCGGTGTGAATGTCGACTTTAACGACATTCGTGTTCATGATTTCTTTCAGCTGCCGGTCCGGCTGAGTCAGAATCAGCTTGCGCAGAGAGACGATTCCGGTCAGCCGGCCCAGGGGATCGGTGACGTAGATGTAGAAAACGGTTTCCGCTTCCTCACCCCTTCTTCTGATGATTTCAATGGCTTCGGTCGCGGTGGTCGCTTCCCTCAGGGCGAAGAACTCGGTGGTCATGATGCGCCCGGCGCTGTCTTCGGGATAGCTCAGCAGGGTTTCGACATCCTGGGATTCAATGGCACCGAGCTGGTCAAGAATCTGCCGGGCGAACTCTTCCGGCAGCTTGGAGATGATCTCGGCCCGGTCGTCATCCGACATCTCTTTGAAAACCCGGCCCAGTCGTTCCTTTGACAGCACCTGCATCAGGGGCATCGCGAGTTGAATGTCGAGCTCGCTTAAGGTTTCGGCCGCCTTGGCGGGATCATTGATCTGACGGAAAAGGGCCAGCCGGGTATCGGCGTCGAGTTCCCGCATGGCCAGGGAAATATCGGCCGGGTAGAGTTTTTCGATGACCTTCTGAATATTATGCCAGGCTTCACGCTGGATAAGCCGCCGGATGGTGTCGGCCATCAGGCTCTGGCGATTGGGTGCTTTATGCATGAGTACCAACTTTTTTTAGAATCCGAGACTTCAGATTCCGTCTCTTCTAACAGATAAATCTGAGGTTGACAAGTTATAGTCGGGTGGCGGTAGTCAGAGCTGGTGGAAGGGCTTTTTTACGGAATGGCCTTGACCGCGATCTTAAGCAGTTCGAGGAGTTTGTCAACCCTGATAGTGTCGGCAATTTTTCGGTAATCCCGGGGGGTTATGGGCCGATCTGCGAAATACGGCACTTCCCCCAGAACCGTAACCGGATCAAATTCCTGTAACTGGGAAAGAAAGCCCTTCTCGGCGATTCCCGGGCTTGGGTTCAGGTGATTGATGATGAGCCCGGCGGGGTTGATGCCTTCCCGGCGCAGGCGCTCGAGGGTGAGCAGGGTGTGGTTGATGGCGCCGAGGGAGCTTCTGCAGACCACCAGCACCGGCAGGTTGAGCGCTTTGATCAGATCAAGGACCAGGTAATCGGGGCAAAGCGGAGCCAGCAGGCCGCCGGCGCCCTCAACCAGGGTGAAACACGTGGGTTCAAGGCGTTTTCTGACCCAGTCGCTGAGTTCCTGACCGGAAAGTTTCCGCCCCTCGCGGCGGGCCGCCAGCAGGGGCGAGAGCGCTTCCCTGAAGGTGAAAGGCGCGATTTCCGTAAGTGCCTGCGGCAGCTCACCGGCCTTTTTGACGATCGCGGCATCGGAGCGTTCTTCGAGATAAAGCCGGTCCGGAATACCGCTTTCCACCGGTTTCAGGTAGCTGAAGGAGATCTCTTTCTGTCGCAGGGCACAGGCCAGGGCGGCGGAAACCATGGTTTTGCCGACACCGGTATCGGTGCCGGTGATGAAGAGGCCGTTTTGCAAGTTGTTTTCCCGTTTCAGAGCCGGCCGGATTCTTTCCGGAGCCAGAGACCAGGATGGCCGCGCTTCAAATCAGGCATTGACGATTTCCAGTTCCGGAAAAAAATAGCTGATTTCCGTGCAGGCGGTTTCCGGAGCATCTGAACCGTGGACCGCGTTCTTTTCAATATCCGTGGCGAACCGTTTGCGCAGGGTGCCTTCGGCGGCCTCGGCCGGATTCGTGGCCCCCATCAGCTCGCGGTTTTTGCTGATGGCGTGTTCGCCGCTCAGAACCATGACCACGGCCGGACCCGAAGACATGAAGTCGGTCAGGCTGTCGAAAAAGGGACGTTTCTGATGCACGGCATAAAAACCCTGGGCCTCGCGTTTGCTCATATGAATCATTTTCAGGGCCGCGATTTTTAAACCGTTGGCGGCGAAGCTGTCGATAATCTGGCCGATTACCCCTTTGGCAACGGCATCGGGTTTAATAATTGATAAAGTTCTTTCGATCATGCTGTACATCCTTTTTGATTTTTGTTAGGGTTGGCAATTTTGATTTGCTGGAAGGTGATAAATCAGATTCAATGGCGACCGTGGTCAAGCCGGGGCTGCTTTACGTTATCATCAGCGGTTTGTCAATCTTTTTGTCGGATAAATTCATGTTTAAATTTTCTCTTGAAGCCGTTCTCAAACAGCGCCGTTTCCGGGAACAAGAGGCGGCTCGCGGTTTGGCCGAGGTCACCAGAAAGATTCAGCTTGAGCATGAAAAGCTTAAGCTTTTGTCGGCGCGGCAGCAAGCCGTGCGGCAGGCGAATCTGCTTGCCGGTGAAAACGGTTTGCCGGCCCCCGAGGTGGAGTTGGCTCGTTTCTCCGAGGTCGGATTGATGCGTGAGCTGGATTTGCTGCGCCAGACCCTGTGTGAGCTGGAAAAGAACAAGCTGTTGCGGGCGCAATCATTGCGGGCCAGAATCAAGGAACGCCGGGTTTTGGAGCGGGTCAGGGAACGGCATCTGGAGGAGTATCGACGGGAACAGGTCCGAAAAGAGCTGCACGAGCTGAATGAGATAGCGGTGCTTCGAAGTCGGGCGCCCGAAAAATAGGGGTTTGCGGTTTTGTCCGGGGACCGCTGTCCGGCGCCGGACAGCGTTGCTTCGCACCGTTTTCAGCGGAAATAAATTTCCCTTTTACTTGACATGCGCGGGGTACTGGTTTAATTTGCAGCGCCTTTCGTGGCGGTTTTTTATATCTTTACCGGCCTTGGGCCGCAGCAGGAGTCTGATATGTTACAAGCATCCGATGGCGATAAGCGTCATGGCCTGATAATTATCAATACGGGGCATGGCAAGGGAAAGACCACTGCCGCTTTGGGGACCGTGTTTCGTGCTCTGGGGCAGGGTTTCAAAGTGGCCATGGTTCAATTCATTAAAGGCGGTTGGCGTTATGGTGAGCTCAATGCCGCCGAGAAATTTGACAATTTCACCCTGGAACCGATGGGTCAGGGCTTTCTCAAACTGGGCGAGGGCGAGCCGGCCGCTGAAGATTGTGCCCTGGCCGAAAAAACCTGGGCCCATTGCGAGCAAAAAATTTTAAGCGGAGAATATGATCTGGTGGTTTGCGATGAGGTTAATTACGCCCTGAGTTATGGGATTCTGCCGGTTAACCGGGTGCTTGAGACCTTGGCCCGCAAGCCGCCCCGGGTGCATGTCATGCTGACCGGTCGGGATGCTCCCGAGGCTTTGATCGAGGCGGCGGATCTGGTTACGGAAATGCGTGAGATCAAACATCCTTACCGCAAAGGCATCAAGGCGCAACGGGGAATTGAGTTCTGATGGGGTCGGTGGCCGGATATCTGGGCTATGTCAATTATCGCGAACCCTGGCTCGGCAAGGCGCTTGATTATCTGCTCGGCGCCGCCCGGCAGGGTGCCGAGCGCCTGGAGATAACCATGCCGGAAGGTTCGACCGCGGCCGGCCTGGTTCATGACGGCCGCTCCCGGCTTTCCCGCTATGCCTCGCTTTTCTGGGGCACCCCGTTGCAGGTTGAAGTGCTGACCCGAGCGGTTGCCGGACCTGAACTAACCCTTTTCCCGGTGGCTAATTCAAAACTCTGGAACCAGATAGTTTTTTTCCTGCCCCTGGATGGTACGGTTTGTCAGGACCTGTTGGCCAGGGGGGTTGCGGCTCTGGTGATCGGTAAAAAGGAATACCGGCAGTTGCAGCAAGACTATGATCATACCGCCGGCCGCGAGGTTCAGGCCGCTCGACTGCGGGAGCTGGGGGCTGAATTTTTTGTTGCCGCCGATCTGCCGGAGATGATCGACCGGGTGGTGCCTCGGGCCCGGCAGCGGCTTGGCATCGTCCATCTGGTTTCTTTGTGCCGGGAAGAGCGTGAACTGCTGGCGCTTGACTATGCCTGTCTGCGAATCAAGGATTTTGGTTCTCCTGTTCATGAAGGCCCCCTGCAGCTGCGTTCTTTGCTCGGGCGGCTGCATGCGGTTTTCCCCGGCCAGTTTTGTGTCGGCCTGTCCCTGGTGCATTTGCTTGCTTCCTGAAGGAAAAACGACGATGTTTTCAGATGGTTATATTTTGTCTTACCTCTCGCCGTCCGCTTGGTGCGGTAACGGGCGAGGTCTCGCCGCCGGCGCGGCTGCGGTCAGCTGATGGCGGTTTTTTTTCGCGTCTGCCGGTCGGTGTTGTGGGTTTTCTTGCTGCTGTCGTTGCCTTTCGTGGCGGCGGCGCGAACGGTTACCGATGAGAGCGGGACTCAGGTTGAGCTTCCGGACGAGGCCCGGCGTCTGCTGCCCTTGACCCCGGGGCTGGCGGAAATCCTGTTCGCGCTTGGACTGGATGAGCGGATTGTCGGGGTGACCGAGTTCGTCAGTCATCCGCCGGCCGCGCGGGAAAAACCGAAGATCGGCAGTTTTTATAATCCCAGTCTGGAAAAGATTCTCGCATTGGCGCCGGATTTGGTTCTGGCCGGCAGCGAACATCAGGATGACAAGGTCTGTGCCGCCCTGGAGAAATTTTCGATTCCGGTTTATCGCAGTCACCCGGTTGATCTCAACAGCATCTACCGCTCGATCAGTAATCTGGGCGAAATTACCGGAACCCTGCCTCGGGCTCAGGAAATCATTCTGCAAATGAAAAGAAAGGTCGCCGAGGTTGAACGGCGGGTTGCCGGTCGGCCGCGCAAGCGGGTTTTTTATCAGGTCGGGGTTGATCCAATTGTCACGGTCAATCACACGACCTTTGCCGCCGACCTGATACATCGAGCCGGCGGCATTCTGGTGACCGCCGCAAACCCGGTGCGTTATCCGGTGTACGCGTTTGAAAAGGTGATTGTCGACGCTCCCGAAGTCATCATTATTTCTTCGATGTCGCCCAATACCAATTATCAGCGCTTTCGCCAGAGCTGGCTGCGCTGGAGTACGATTCCCGCCGTGCGCAACGGGGCGATTTATGTCATTGATTCAGACATGGTGGATCGCCCCTCACCCCGCATTGTCGACGGTCTTGTCCGCCTGGCCGGGTTTATCCATCCCTGATCGTTTTTCAGGTCGGTGGTCTGAATCTCTACGAGGACCGGCTCTTGCCCGGTAACCCTGATTTTTTACGAGCGTCTTATGATTGATGAAAAAAAAGCCAATGAAGAACAAGGGATCACGGATCGCAGTTATCTGGTCTGTGAAAAATATGGGGATCTTCTGGAGGTTCGGGAAGGACTTGCCTGTAAACACCTCAAAGAGACCTGTAAATATCGTCTCACCTGTCCGATCTATCTGATTGGAGAGAATGAAAAATAACGGAAATCTATATGTCAGCTAAGCTGTTGATGTTGCAGGGAACCGGCTCAAGCGTCGGGAAAAGCGCCTTGGTTGCCGGTCTCTGTCGTCTTTATCGGCAACGTGGTTTCAGGGTCGCGCCTTTTAAAGCCCAGAATATGGCCCTGAATTCATTCATTACCCCGCAGGGAGGTGAAATCGGGCGAGCCCAGGCGGTTCAGGCCGAGGCCTGCGGTCTTGAGCCTCATGTCGATATGAACCCGGTTCTGATCAAGCCCAACAGCGATGTCGGGGCCCAGGTTATTATTCACGGCCGGGTGGTGGGCAATATGTCGGCGGCGGTGTACCATGCTTATAAGGAAACGGCCTGGCAGGCGGTGGCCGCGAGTCTCGCCCGGCTGCGCCGGGAGTATGAACTGGTGATTATCGAGGGCGCCGGCAGCCCGGCGGAAATCAATCTGCGCGACCAGGATATTGTCAACATGGGCCTGGCCCTGCGGGTCAACGCCCCCGTTCTGTTGATCGGCGATATCGACAAGGGAGGAGTTTTCGCCGCCCTGCTCGGAACCCTGGCCTTACTCGAACCGGCGGAACGGGATCTGATCAAGGCATTTATTGTCAATAAATTTCGTGGTGACGCCGCGCTGCTCACTCCCGGTCTGGAGATGATCACGGCTCGTTGCGGAACGCCTTTTGCCGGAGTCGTGCCCTGGTTCGGCTCGGATATCTACTTGCCCGAAGAGGATGGGGTCGCTCTTGAGCAAAAAAACCAGGCCGGCCCGCAAAAGTCCGATTGTCAGCACCGCCTGGCGATTGCCGTGATCCGTCTGCCCCACATCTCCAATTTTACGGATTTTGACCCGCTTCGGCATGAAGCCGGAGTTTTCCTTCGCTATCTGGAACCGCATGAATCCCTCGTTGGTTTTCATCTGGTGATTCTTCCCGGCAGCAAGAATACGATTGCCGACCTGCAGGCTCTCACCCAGGTTGATTTTTCTCGGCGTCTGCGGGCCTTCGCCGCCGCGGGCGGGGCCGTGGTCGGCATCTGCGGCGGTTATCAGATGCTTGGGCGCAGCTTGCGTGATCCTCAGATGGTGGAATCGGGTTGCGGTGAAGTCGAGGGTTTCGGCCTGCTGCCGATCGTCACCGAGATGTTTCCGGAAAAGGTGACGGTGCAATGTCGCGCCCGGGTTTGTTCCGCCTTTCTCGGTGACGGTTTGGAAGTCAGCGGTTATGAAATTCATCAGGGACGGACGGAGGCGGTGGCGGAGGCTGAAACTTTGCTTGCGGTCAGCGAGAAAGGCGGGCGCCGTTATAGTGACGGCCATGTCGCGGCCCAAGGTCTGATCTGGGGTAGTTACATGCATGGCATCTTTGATGATGACGCTTTTCGCGGCGCTTATCTGGCATGGTTGCAAAGTCATTTCCTCCCGGCGGAGAATGGTTGTTCGGGGGCTTCGCCGGCGGCAATCTCTTATCGGCAACGCAAGGAACAAGGGCTTGATGCGCTGGCCGAGCATCTGCAGCAGTCCCTTGATCTGCGAATGATCGATGGGTTCGCGGGTTTTTGAAGATGTCCTTCAATCAGCGCCGCCTGCCGGCCCTGTTTTACTGTCTGCTGCTTTTACTGCTGCTTTGTCTGATGGTGGTAATTGCCGCCGTGGTCGGGGCGGCCTGTTTGCCGCTTGCGAGCGTCGGGCAGGTGGTTGCCGACCTGTTCAGCTTTTCCTCCGCCGCCGGTCTTGACGCCGGGGATGCCGCCGCCCGGCTGATCATCATGGAAGTCCGCCTGCCGCGAATCATGACCTCGATGCTGGTCGGCGCCGGGCTGGGCGTGGCCGGAGTCGTTTTTCAGGGTTTGTTGCTTAATCCGCTGGCCGATCCTTTCACCATCGGAGTTTCCGCCGGCGCGGCGTTCGGGGCTACGCTGGCGATCATGCTTTCTTCATTTCTGCCTTCACTGGCCTTTGTCCTGGGGCCGTTTATGGTGCCCTGGTTCGCCTTTACCGGCGCCTTGTTTTCCCTGGTGCTGGTCTATTACATTGCCCGCAACCGGGGGCGGGTCATGCCGGAGAGCATGATTCTGGCGGGGGTTATTGTCGCTTCTTTTTTGTCCGCCTTGATCAGCTTCATGAAAAGCATCGCCGGAGAAAAACTGGCTTCCGTGGTTTTCTGGATTATGGGTGGTTTTTCCGGAGCTCTCTGGTCCCAGGTCTGGCTGCTGCTGCCCTATGTTTTTCTCTGTCTGCTGATTCTGCAGGCCCACGCCGGAGCCCTGAATATTATGGCCATGGGCGATGCCACGGCGCTGCAGCTTGGGGTTGAGGTCTTTCGTGTTCGGCGCCGCCTGCTGCTGGTGGCTTCCTTGTTGACGGCGGCGGTCGTGTCGGTCAGCGGCGTGATCGGGTTTGTCGGGTTGGTGGTTCCGCATATCAATCGCCTGCTGCTCGGTCCCGATCATCGCCGCCTGCTGCCGGCCTCGGCCCTGGCCGGGGGATTGGTGCTGGTGGCGGCCGATACTCTGGCCCGGACCGTGGCCGGAGCCACGGAAATTCCGGTCGGGGTCGTGACCGCGCTTCTCGGCGCGCCTTTTTTCTGCATTATCTTTAAGAAGAAATTTCATGATGAGTGATGATTTGCGGAATTCGGCTGCGGAGGACCGCCCGCGCCTGCCGCCCAACACCTGGCAGCCTCTGCTTGAGGTCAGCGGCCTGAGCTGCGGCTATGGCGAGCAGAGGGTGCTTGAGAATCTCAATTTCAGTCTCTGGCCCGGTTTTTTCTGTGGCATCCTGGGGCCTAACGGTTGCGGTAAATCAACCCTGATCAATACCATCTGCCGGGTCAATGAACCCTTGGCCGGCTCCCTGCGGTTTTCCGGGCAAGATTTAAGCCGGATCTCGCGCCGGGATTTGGCCGCGAAAATCGCGGTGGTGCCGCAGGAAACTCATGTCTCCTTTCCCTTTAAGGTCCGTGAAATTGTGGCCATGGGTCGCAATCCTCATCTTTCCGGGCTTTTTGGCAGCGGTTACGATCTTGACCATGAAAAGGTGGACGAAGCCCTGAAGATTACCGGCATCAGTCATCTGGGCGAGCGGCCGATCAATCGTTTAAGCGGGGGTGAGCGTCAGCTGGTGCTGCTGGCCCGGGCCCTGGCGCAGGACCCACAGCTGTTGCTGCTGGATGAACCGACCTCTAATCTCGATATCAGCCATGCGGTCGGTATCCTGCGTCTGGTCGCCGCTCGAGTCAGAGAATATAAAATGGCGGCCCTGGCAGTTTTTCATGATCTTAATCTGGCCTGTGTTTTCGCGGATTATCTTTTTCTGGTCAAAGATGGGAGGATTCGTTATCAGGGGGAGACACGAGAGGTTATTACCGAGGAGATTCTGGCGGAGTTGTACGAACTGCCGTTGCAGGTCTACAGTCCGCCGGGATGCGGACGTCCTCAGGTGATGGTACTGGGTTGAGGCTTTATTCCTCGCCGTTCATTTGCCGTCAGGTACGGGCGCGGATAAAACCCGTTTAGCTCTCGCGGAAGCATTCCCGCCGCAGCCTTCAGTGGGGCCAGGGATTTTCCGGTAAATCCCGGCTGCCGCCGGCAAGAAAGCCGGCCGCCATTTTTCGGCCGGGACTTTCGTTGCTGGTTGTGTCAGGCGTGGTCTGCCACCACAGGGTCGCGACCTCGGCGGCCTTGAGATGTTTGGCCGGGGTCGCCGGCAGATAGGTTTCCGGATCTTTGTCGGTCTTGCGCACGAGGCCGGCGGCAAGGAGCTGTTTTAAAACTCCGGTCGTCGCCGCCGAGGAAGCGCCGGTAGCGGCGCTCAGGTCATCAAGGTCGGGCTCGCGGCGCCGGTTGAAACCGTCATAGATTGCATTGAGCAGGTCAAAGGTCAAAGCCAAGCTGGTTCCCGGTTCCAGCCGGGCGCCGCTGATCTGGTCGCGGCGGAAATGCTGAGTTGTGAAGGCGATCTCGGCTCCGATGAAAAACACCAGCCAGGCCGAGTGCAGCCAGAGCAGAAAAAGCGGGACGGTGGCGAAGGAACCGTAAATGGTGTTGTACTTGGCAACTCCGATCTGCATAAAAATAAAAAACTTTTGCAACAGCACCAGCCCCAGGGCTCCGGCCAGTCCGCCGATCCAGGCGGCCCCGGCCCGGACCTTGGTGTTGGGCAGGAAAAGGTAGAAGATTACAAACGTCGCGGTCAGCAGTAACAACGGCGCCAGTTTAAAAAAGCAAGCCTGCATCCAGGCGAGCGGAAAAAAGATTTCGAGGCGTTGGCTGATGGCCGGGGTGTTGAGCATGGTGGTGGCCCCGATTCCGAGATTGACGGCCAGGGGACAGATGATCAAGAGCGCCATGTAATTGATGACCTTACGCCCGGCGCTGCGGCTTTTTTCGACCTTCCAGATGGCGTTCATGGCTTCTTCGATGCCGTTGATGACGATCAGGACGGTAATCAGTAAAAGAAAAGTGCCGATTGCCCCCAGGGCCGCGAAATTGGTGCGGTCGACATAGTCGAAAACCTTGTTCACGGCATCGTTGAGATGGGCGCTGAAATCTTTAGCCTTTTCCGCAGGGGGGGCTAAGGGGTCGGTCTGCGGTTTTGTGGCGGGGTCGTCAGGGGAACTCCTTGGCTCGGTTTGAACCGGGGCGGCGGGCGGGTTTTTAAAAGGGATAACCTCGCTTTTCTGCATTTCTCCGGAAAGATTGTCGATCAGGCGGTAGGCGGCTTCGCGCATCTGGTCGCCGGCGCCCATGCCTTTCAGAACGGCGGTGCTTAAAGCCAGCATCGGGACCAGGGAAAGGACGACCGAATAGGTCAGGGCGGCGGCCCGCAGATTGATCCGGTCGCGTTGATACTCGCGTAACAGGATCGACAGAAAACGGACGGCGTGAAAACAGAATCCGGTGGCTTTGGGAGAAGCATCGCGGCGGTTTAAGCCGAAGCGGCTTTTGGTTCGGGAAAGATTCATTTTTCGCCCTTTTGCCAAGATGTTTTTTAAGCTTGGACAGCCATTATCAACATATCGCATGAGCTGTATTTCTTCAACCTAAAATCAAAATAAGTGGGGATATGCATCATCGCTATGACATAATTGTGGTCGGCGCCGGTCATGCCGGTTGCGAAGCGGCCCTGGCGGCGGCGCGGATGGGTTTGCAGGTCCTGGTGTTCTGTCTCAATCTTGACACCGTCGCCCAGATGTCCTGTAATCCGGCCATCGGCGGCCTGGCCAAAGGTCATCTGGTCAAGGAAATTGACGCCCTGGGTGGAGCCATGGCCAGGATTACCGATCACTGCGGGATTCAGTTCCGGACCTTGAATACCTCCCGGGGGCCGGCGGTGCAGGGCACCAGGGTTCAGTGTGATAAACTGCTTTATCATCGGGCTATGAAACATGAGCTTGAGAAACAACCCGGAATCGAATTGCGTCAGGCAATGATCGAGCGGCTGTTGGTGCGATCCGGGCGGGTGATCGGGGTGCGGGATGAAACCGGTTTTGAGCATTTCGCCGCCGCCGTCATCGTGACCACCGGAACCTTTCTGAACGGACTTATTCATATCGGCCGCTTTCGTCAGGAAGCCGGTCGTACCGGGGAATTCGCGGCCCGGGCCCTGGCCCTTGATCTGCAGGCGGCGGGATTTAAAATGGGCCGGATGAAAACCGGGACTCCGCCGCGCATGCTTCGCCGTTCCATAGATTTCAGCCGTCTCGAACGTCAGGACGGCAATCCTGAGCCCCAGCCTTTTTCCGTATTGAGCCCTGCCGTCCGGCAACCCCAGTTACCCTGTCACCTGACCCGGACTACGGCCCAAACCCATGCTCTGATGCGTCGTCATCTTGATCAGTCACCGCTTTATAACGGTACGATTCAAGGGGTCAGCGCGCGTTATTGTCCTTCGCTTGAGGATAAGATCGTCAAGTTTCCGCATCATGAGAGCCACCAGGTCACCATTGAGCCGGAGGGCTATGAGACCGAGGAGGTCTACGTTAAGGGGCTTGGCAATTGTCTGCCGGTGGCGATTCAGCAGGAGCTTTTTCATACCGTACCCGGGCTTGAAGACGCGGTCGTCATGCGTCCGGCTTATGCGATTGAATATGATTTTATTGACCCGACCCAGCTTGGCCCCACGCTGGAAAGCAAAAAAATTGCCGGACTCTATCTGGCGGGTCAGATCAACGGCACCTCCGGTTACGAGGAAGCGGCGGCGCAGGGCCTGATCGCGGGAATTAACGCGGCTTGCGGGGTTAAACGGCTTGAACCTCTGCTCCTGGATCGTGGTGAATCTTATGCCGCGGTCATGATTGATGATCTGATCACGCGCGGAACCCGGGAACCTTATCGGATGTTTACCTCGAGAGCTGAATATCGTCTGCTTCTGCGGGAGGATAACGCCGATCTGAGGCTGACCGAGAAAGCTTTTTCTTTGGGTCTGGTCAGCGCAAAACAGATGGAGATGACCCGGGAAAAGAAGGCCTTGACCGAATTCGGGAAACAGAGTCTGGGCGCGATTCGCATTCGGCCCCAAGAGGCGGTCGCCGCTTTGGGGGCGTTGGGAATGGAACCCCTGAAACAGGCGCTTCCGGCCCTGGAATTATTGAAACGGCCGCAGGTAGACTGGTCCACCCTGGCCTCCTGCTCGCGGGAAGTGGCGGAGCTGGGCCTGCGTCTGGGAGAGGCGCCCCGGCGACAGACCGAGATTCAGATCAAGTATGACGGTTATATTCGGCGCCAGCAGCAGGCCGTGGAAAAATTCAGGCACCTGGAAAAGATTCGGATTCCGGATGATTTTGATTATCAGGGGATTCCAGGGCTGACTATCGAAATGGTTCATACCCTGGAGGCGATTCGCCCGTTATCCCTGGGGCAGGCTTCGCGGCTGCCGGGAGTCACCCCGGCAGCCATTTCAGTGCTGATGATTTATCTGAAGAAAAGAGGTGGGGGCGCAGCGACCTTTTCCGCTTAATGATCGCCGCCATGTTGAATGATAACCCAGCTTTCGCCGCAGTTCAGGTTGTATTCGTGAGGCCAGAGCTGCAGGCTGAGATACTGGTTGTAGCCGCTTTCCGCATCATCGAAAAGATGAAGCCAGCCGCCGCCGCCTTGACCCAGGGCAACCACCAACTCATCGCTGGGGTCATTGTCGAGATTGCCCAGGGCCGGGCGGGTCTCCCCTGAGAGTTCATTGTATTCCTGCCACCACGGGATCTCCAGCCAGGTTTTGTTGGTCAGGGTGCCGTTCTCGTCCAGGGCCTGGATTTCAAGCGCACCGTTGGCACCATGGCCTAGTCCGATGACTATCTCATGGTTGCCGTCGCCATCGAGATCGCCGATCGCCGGCCGCGTCTCGCCGTTCAGCTGGTTGTAATCAGCCCAGCCGACCTTACCCCAACTCAGATGCGCGCCGTAGCTCGAGAGAATCTCAAAATTTCCGCCGGGGATTTCCGGGTCATCCTCAACTGTGGCCAGACCGATGACCACATCATCCCGGCCGTCGCCATCAAAATCGCCGCCGCTGCTCGGCCGGACTTCGCCGTGGGCCAGGTTATATTCAGACCAGGTCGAAGCCATCCAGGAATGATGGACCAGCTGATTTTCTGAAACCTTGAAAACCTCGATGATACCCATGCCGCCTCGGCCCAGACCGATCAAAATTTCATCCCGACCGTCGCCGTCGATATCGCCGCAGGCGGGCCAGGTTTCACCATTACCCTCGTTATAGGCGTCCCAGTCAACCTGTCCCCAGAAAAGATGTTGATAGTTGTCGTCCAGGACTTGAAAGTATCCGGCCGGAGCGAGCTCATCGCCGGCGATGGCACCCATGCCGACAATAATCTCGTCTTTGCCGTCGCCGTCGATATCGCCCCGGGCGAGCCTTGATTCACCTCTGGCCTGATTATAATGGGGCCAGTCCAGACGGCTCCAGTGATCGTGAAAATAATCATCGGTTAAAGTCTTGATCCAGCCTCCCTCGCTCGGCCAGGGCCCGGTTCCGGCAACAATACGGCCGCCGGCCAATCCGCCTTCGGAACCTCGGGTGGTCGCCGGCTCGCTTTCCTGGCCGAAATATTCTTCCAGGACTAGTGGGTCATAGGTAAAGGTCATGGCGGTGGAGGCGGTGGAGCCGGACGTCGAAGTTTTGACGAACAGGGCCTCTTTGACGACCTCGTTGGAATAGTCACTGAAGTTGCCGTCGCCGTCATAGGCCTTGACGGCGAAATACCAGTTTAATTTAGTGCTGAGACTATTGATGGTGTGACTGGTGTTGGAGCCCACGTCAATGGGGTCGAGATATTTGCCGCTGGCATTGCCGTAGTAGAGCAGATAGCCGCCGGTCTCGGGAAGGTCCGGACTGGCGTCCCATTCCAGAGAGACGTCGCTTTTGGCCGGAGAGCCCATGGTCTGGATGTTCTTGTCGACCTTTACCGTGGCGCCGCTGCTGGCCCCGGCCGTGGCCGAGAGGTAGTCGAGCTGGCTTTCAGCCGGGCTTGAGAACTCCGTTGCCAGCGCCGGAAGCGCCGTCAAAAACAGGACTCCGATAATTACGGCCAGTCGGAGGTCCGATGCTCTCGCTTTTGTTGTTAATGGTCCGGTGCTATTCATGGCGATTACCTTTGTAATTATTCAGTCCGGCGCTTACAGGCCGCGATGTTTCCGGGTAAATCAGAATATTCGCCAAGGTCGCATCGCCGGATAGCATTTTAAACAGCGTTCTGGTTTTTCTCCCCCTTTTTCAGGTTGCTGATAATCGGATCCAGGGAGGGGATAAAGCCCAAGATCGGCAGATTAAGATAGCGGGCCGCCTGACGGCCCGATTTAAATGAGGGGTCCAGAAATTCGCGAAACCCGATCATTAGGAGCACCACCAAAAGGGGAAATACGGCAATCATCAGCGCTGGTCGACAGCGCTCTCTTCGCCACCAGGCGAGATGATCGTGTTTTTCCAGGTTGGTTTTATCGAGTTGTATCGTCTCCGGTAAAGCAAAATCCGATCGGTTTTTCAGCTCTTCAGGTTGACGGTGATAGCCGGCTCGCATTCGACTCAGCAGTCGGTTCATGTAATAATCGACCAGCTGCTTACCTAACTCCGCATCCGGACCAAAATAAGTCAGTTGCAGATGATTGTTCTGATCCAAGGTGAGAGACAGCGCTGCGAGGGTTGCAAGCATGGTCTCCTTGTCCTTGAAATTGTATTTTGCCAGCCCGGGATTGGTCTCGGCGTATCGGCACCAGCTTACCATGGCCAGGCGGTCGGTGAAAAAATGATCCGGGCTGTTTGCCAGGCTTCTCAGTGAAATCGTGTCCACCGGACTGGTGGTGACCGCTACCGGATAGTCCGGGTTGCTGTTCAGTGAACGGGTCAGGGTGAAACGATCCGCCGTCATGGCGGTGATAAGCAAATAGGCTGCCAGAGGAAGAAGGGCCAGCCCAAGCCAGGGTCGGTGTTGAGTCAGGGCGTAGAGAAAACGGCGTAAATTAAAAAGCATGAGCTTTCCCTCGAGTTATTCCAGCGGTTTTTAGATTACAAGTTTGTGCTTCAGGTGGCCAACGGGTTACGGTATTGGTTGATGACCAGGCCCAGAATTCGGGCCTTGGAAACTTCAAGCATAGTTTGTGCTTTCTTAACCATCTGGCGTGGAGTCCGGTTGACGAGCACCGTCAGCGCCAGGCCGTCGGACTCCGCCGCCAAGGCGATGGGATCGACCATGTGACGATTGGCGGACAGGATTGCGGCGCTGTCGACGATCGTCAGACTGTAATGATGGCGCAGCCGGCGGATGACCTCGACGGCGTTCTGGGTCGTGTCCGGGTTTTCCTGGTAGCGTGGGGCCGGCAGTATTTCCAGGTTGGGGTACGGAGTCTGGCGGATTTGCTGGTGCAGGCGATCGTCGGCCAGGGATACTTCAAGGTCGAAACGGTTCTCCAGAGCAAAAAAGGTATGCAGGGACGGCGCGTGCCAGTTGCCGTCGATCAGTAAAACCTTGCCACCCGAGTTCCGGGCGGCGACGATTCCAAGGCCGGCGGCAAAAGTGCTTTTTCCTTCTTTTACCGTGGCGCTGGAAATCACGATCACGGGATGGCCGACACCTTTGACGGCGGTTTGCAGCGAAGCTAAGATACGACCGGTTTCAGCCAGAATTCCGGCGATTCCGGCTTTGTCGTAGGGGCTGGTCTGAGTTGGCAAGGTAAACTCCTTTCCTTGACTGGTAAGGGCTTGATTTCAATTGAAATTGTAATTTAAAAAGGAGCCGCTGTCAAATGGATTGTCGGCAAGCCAAGGGCTTTAATTGCCGATGGTCAGGCCGCCATGAGTGATCGTCAAGCGGCCGGAGATGGTCAGTTGCTGCGCGTTTGCCGGAATGGTCAGAATGGGCCAGTAGCCTCCGGCGGCGGAGCTTGGAATGATGACATTGACAGAACTGTTTGGCATTGCGCCGTTACTCCAGTTGGCGGCTGTCCCCCACGCGGTGCTGCTGTTGCCGAGCCAGGTGGCGGTGTCGTCCGATGGGTTCAAGGTCTCAAGATGCAGTCGCCCCCAGCCGGTTTCAAGATCGTAACCACTGCTTGCGATGTCAAGAGCCTGGTTGGTGAGCGCGCTTTTCAGCTGCGCGGGGCTGAAATTCGGGTTGGCGGCAAGTATCAGGGCGGCGGCACCGCTCACATGGGGGGTCGCGGCTGAGCTGCCGTTGAAACTCTGGAGGCCGTAACTTGCCGTGGTGATATTCGTGTAAGCCGCGATTTCCGGTTTGTTGAAACCTCCGGCAGCGCTGCCGCCGGGGCCGTTGGTCGGGCCTTCGGCACTGTATTCCGGCCTGACGTAGGTGCTGACATCGATGGCGCTGACGGTTACGGCCCGAGCGCAGTCCGCCAGATTGGGCAGGCTGCGCCGGCTTAAGACCTTATCGAGACGTGGAGCGTTGGGAATGAAAATCTCGAAATTGACGGGGGTGGAGGTCGCTTGGAACTGGTAAATAATGAAACCGTAGGCCGTGGGAGACCCGGAGGTTGTAAAGGTGACGGCTTCGGTCGGGGTCTGGCCGTAGGTCCCATTCTGCCACCCGACACTGTTGGCGATATGCTCCCAGTCACTGCCGCTCCAGCGATAGACATAAAGGTCATAATCCTGATCGACATTTTCCCAGTCGGACCAGCGCGCGTAGATTGTATAGGTCAGGCCCGAATTTATTTCGTAGGCTTCGCCGGTTCCGGGGCCAAAATAATTGATTTCCTGTTCCGAACTGAAATTATGTATAGAATTTTCATTCGGGTCCGAGAACAGCCCGCCCCAGTGTCTCTGCCGGTCATTGCCGCCGGCGGTCACCCAGAGGATGCCGGCGTTGTAGGCGTTATTGACTAGCTCCGCCAGAATGCCGCTGCCGTCTCCCGGGGTTAGGTTGTACCAGCCCAGAGAGGTGGAAATGATATCGACCCGGCAGCTGTCCCGTAACCAGGTTACGGCTTCCTGAAGATCAATGTCGGTGTAGATTTTGGCCAGGTAGATGGTGGCTGCGGGGGCGATATCGTGCACCACCTCGGCGCAGGCGGTGCCGTGTGGAGAACCGCTGTCGATCTGAACGGAGCTCTCCCCATCGCAGAAGTTGTTAGCGATCACACTGTCTGGCAGCTCGCTGCCGAGCAGGGCCTGATAGCCTTTGAAACCGACGTCGATGATTCCCACCTTGACCCCCTGACCTTCAATGCCGGCGCTATGCCAGCTGTCGGCATTGATGTCATCGAGGGCTTCGGACTGATAGTTTCCGGCACAGGGAATGGCGGGGTTTGGGGTTTTGATGAAAGAAACTGCGGCGGTTTCCGCCAGCTGATTCAGGGCCGACAGGGGGATCAGGGCCTGAATGGTGGTCTGGTCCGGCGTGCAGCCGGTAAACGAGCCGCCCAACTCCTCAAGTCGTGCTTTAATGGCTTTAAAATGGAGAGCAGGCCCGACTATCTGAACCCCGATGGTTTCCGTCGGAAAACCTTGCCAATTGTTCGAACGGACCCTTGGGTTCTGGTTTGCGTCGATTTCCGTCAGCAGGGCCTTTTCAAGTTTGAGATTGAGGCGGCTGTCAAGCTTGGGGTTATGAAACTGCCATTCTGATTTGGGTTCGCCGGAAAACCGGCGGCGCAGGTTCTTGCTGACCTGGGTGAGGCCGCTGACCTCGGGGGGTTGAAACCTGCCGGCGGATTCCGGCGGGAGACAGAAAGAGGTAAGCCACAGGACGACGACAATGATGGCCGATCTGGTCATTGCTTCACTTTTACTGAAAAAAATCTGTGTGCGGTCGGTTGGCCGGTTAGCGGTTGCAAAAGGTCGAGTTGTGGTCAGTGCCTTTCAGGTTATTTTCTGGTTTTTTCAACATTTTTGACGACAACAAAAACTAGAAAAGGTTTTGATCAGAGTACTTATTTGTGAACAAAGGAAATACCTTTAGGCACGGGCCGTGAAGGCCGTTTTGGGTTGCGGGATTATTCCCGCATTAGTTCTTGGTTTTATTCAAAATGATCCTCCGGCGGATTGCGGTCGAGGTTGAAGGTTTAAGCCGGTTTGGTAAGGATTTTTCCTCCTGATCCGGGACTATTCGCGGGCCTTATTAAAAATCGTACCGATCAGATTGGCGTTGTGGAGCCGCCCCAGAGCGTCCTTGATTTCCTGGCGGGTGGTTTTCTCCGCTTCGACCACCAGAACGATGCCGTCTACCAGGCTGGAAAAGACCAGCGCATCGGCATTGGTCAGGATATCCGGTCCGTCAAAGACCAGAATCCGATCTTCATAACGACTTTTCATCTCGTTGACCAAGTCGGCCATGCGGCTGGCCCCCAGCATTTCCGACGAGGTTGCCAGGGGGCGGCCGCTGGGGAGAAGGGTCAGTTTGTCGATGCCCGGGTTAACCAGAAGCTCGGGGATCGTGGCTTTGCCGAGCAGATAGTCAGCCAGGCCGAGGCCTTGTTTGATGCCGAAGAATTTATGGATTGCCGGAGTGCGCAGATTGGCGTCGATCAGCAGCACGGTGCGGTCGATTTCCTGGGCGATGCTGATGGCGACGTTGATGGCGTTGATGGTTTTCCCATCACCGGGACCCGGGCTGGTTATCAAGACCGATTTGCCGCCGAATTTCTGCAGTTTGCGAAGCATCTGGGTTCTTAGAATTTTAACTTGATCCGCCGCCGGATGAATGCGGCAGTCGTATACTATCTTGAATTCATCCAGGCTCTGGGGATTGAAATTCTCTTTTTTGGTCGTCGGCGCGGCTTGCGGTTTTGGGCTGCTTTCGCGCCGAACCGGGGGCTGCGCCGTAAAAGCGGGCGCCACCTTTTGCGGCGCCTCGGTTTGCTGAAGCGCCGCCGGCTGCGGGGACAAGGTTTGTGTTTCTCGGTCCCGGGCCTGTTTGGCCAGGGCTTTTTTCAGAATATCGCTCATGATCTATTTTCCGGGCGGCAAAGCCGTTCAGGCAGAGGTTGAAAGACCACGTTTCATTAAGCGGGAAGGCCCGCTTAAACGCCGAAGCGCCGCAAGGCCTTGATCCAGATGATATCCAGAGGCAGATAATAAAAATGAATGGCGGCAAGTAACCCCAGCATGACAGCCAGCAGGAGGATGGCAAGGACCAGATAAATTCTGTAGCGCCGCCGGCGTTCACGCGGGTTTTCCATCATCGGGGTAACGCCCAGAACCGGAACCCCGGTCAGGCGGGCAAGTTCATCGGCGCTTTTGATCGAGGTGTTGAGGTTTTCGCGTAAGGCGCAGACGCCGGTGGCCAGGCCCAGGGCCAGGACAAAGCCGATCAGGGCGATGGCCAGGCGGTTGGGTTTGAAAGGTTTTTCCGGGGTCTGGGCCGGGTCGATGATCTTAAAGCGTTCTCCCTGCTGCGATTCTTCCATTTCCCGGGCAATCTGGGCCTCGGTAAGCTTATGGGTGATATCGGTATAGCGCAGCTGGGCCTGGTCAAGGTCTCGAAGCAGGCGGTTGTAATCCCGTTCCACCAGCGGCGCGTTTTCAAGCCTGGTCTGGTAGTCGGTCAGGCTTTTCTGGGTTTCCTGAAATGCCTCTTCGGTCGCGGCAATCTCCATTGCCATGGAGTTGATCTGGATCTGCAGGTTGATATAGGCTGGGTTGCTGATGTTTTCGGGCGTCGCCTCAAACCCCTTGGCCTGATTGTCAGAGTCCTGTGTTGTCAGTTGATTGATTTCCTGGCGTAACAGGGCCAGCTCGTTTTCGACCTGAAGCCGGTCGGGATGTTTTTCTCCGAGCCGGGTTTGTAAGTCCTCGCTTTTGCGTTTCAGGTTGATAAGTCGTTCATTCTTGTCCTGAAGCTCCCTGGTGGTTGACACCAGGTTGGGGTATTGCGTTTCAATTTCGCTGATTTCGCGCTCGGTTTTTTTGATGTCCGGATGTTTGTCGGAATAACGGGCACGCAGGGAAAGCAGCTGCAGACGCAGGGCTTTGAGCTTTTCCCTGGGTTGGAGCAGGGGGCGCCCCTCCTCGTTATGTAGCAGGTTCTGGCTGAGGCCGGGGTCGATGAGCGCCAGCTGGCCCTCAAGATATAATTTTTTCTCCTGCAGGGAGCGAAGCTGCATGCGGCTTTGTTCAAGATCCCGCTGCAGACGGTTGACCGCTTGCAGGTTGACGGCATTGAATTCCGGCAGCTCCCGGCCGTGTTCCTGTTTGAACGTGCTGATCTTTTCTTCCAGGTCGGCGATATTACGGCCCAGTTCCTGGCGTTCCTGGTTGAGAAAGGTCGCGATGTTGGTCACGCGCTCTTCCCTCTGGCGCAGGTTCTCTTCCAGATAAAGCGAGGTCAGGCGGTTGGTGACCTTGGTGACGGTTTCAGGATCTTTTCCCTGGTAAGCGAGGCTGAAGGCGATGGTCGCGGTGCTCGGTCGACCGGTGCGCCGGTCGACCACATCAGCGCTGATGGTCTGCAACGCGATATTTTTTCGCAGACGGGCAACAATCTCTTCGTTGCTATGGTTTTTCCGCATTTCCGGATAAAGTTGGAAACGGTCGATGATTTCCTGCAGCCGGGGACGGCTCATGATCTGCTGCGTGATCACCTGAAGGCGTTCCTCGACATAGCTGGTAATCGTGGTCTGGACAAATTCCTGGGGGATCTGTTGTTCCTCGATCAGAATGGTGCTTTCGGCCCGGTAAATCGCCGGCAGGAACACGGCGATTACTCCCGCCGCCAGCCAGGTACAGAAAAAAATCAAGAAGAAGAGCCATTTCTGGCGGCGAATGATACCTTTGACCTGTTCCAGGGATATGGCTTCCTGTGTTTGCATTGAAAATTCCTTAGTCGAGCAGTCTGGGGAAATTGAAAACCAGGGCCAGCCAGACCCGATTACGATCGTAGCTGCGGTTGTCGGATAAGGTTTTGTCGGTGGTGGCGGCGTAGAGATAGTGCAGTTGCAGGCTGTGCTTTTCCGTCAGTTGCCAGCTCAGGTCCGGATGCAGGTAGAAATAAGTGCTGTCCTCATCATTGTAGTCATCATTGGCTTTTGAAAAATAGAGGCCCGCAGCAAAACCGCTGTGCAGGCGGCGACTCACGGTCCAGCGCAGGGAGCCGGTCAGGCGGTCGCGGTCGATCGGGCTGCCCGTAGAGGTATAACTTAAATCCCGGTTGTAAGCCAGCTTGTAGGTTAAGGTTTCGGTTCTGCCGCTCAGGGAGATGTCGGCCGTTCCGCCCCAGTCATCCTCGGTGAAAGAGAGCTTTTTCCTCCGCCAGCTGATCAGGCCGCTGCCGGAATCAAAAAACGGGATCCAGGTGGAGTATCTGTATTCCGATTCCGTGTAACGAAGCCCCAGGTAACAGGTGAGGCTCAGTTTTTCACTCAGTTCACGAGTCCAACCCAGACTCAGGCCGTAATTATCGACCGTGCTGATCTCGGAATTATAACGATAATACTGGGGTTGCAGAAAGAACTGATCTCTCTGGTTGCGCCGGAGATAACTGATACTGCCGACCAGGCTGTGGCTGTCGTAGTCGATGTCGTTGGGACTGTCGTAAGTCGTGTCGCTGTAACCGTAGCTGAAACCGGAGAAGAGTCGTTCGCCCAGGCGGTAGCGGGCTTTGGCGTCGAGACTGCCGCGTTTGCGGGCGTAAAGGCCTTCGACAATCCCGGTTTCTTTCAGTTCGGAGTCGAGAATAGAATCCTTGGTATAGGCGGCGCCGCCTTCCAGAACCAGCTTTTCGGTGGCCTGAAAACTGCCGTTGAGACGGTAGCGCTGGTATTCGTCGTTATAGCGGGTCTCGGCGGCGAAACGTCTGATTTCGCCTTCGAGGCTGCTTTTGAGGTCGATTCTCGGAGTTCGCCAGCTCGCGGTCAGGGTCGGAATGAAAACCCCAAGCCAGTCGCTTTTTTCGTTCTCGTTGTCGAAATTGATATTATCGTCATATTCGGCGCGAAATTGCAGGGATGGAGTGCAGGAAAAATCTCCGGTCGCGGCGCGAAGCAGACCGGGCGAGGCCAGCCAGAGAATAAGAATCAGGCAAAAAAAGGTCTTTTTCATCTTTAATGAACCTGTGTTCGAGATGGGCTCGCGGAGCTTTGAAACTTTGGCGGAAGCCTTTTCGTCAGGGCACAATTATGACATCGCCGCGCTGAATGATAATGTTCTGGGCAAGGTTTTCCCCTTTTTCCACCTCGCGATAATCGAAGGGAATTTTGGTTGATTTGCCGTCCTGGTAGCGTAGAATATAGATCTTGCCGCCGGCGGCGAAGGGATTGAGGCCACCGGCCATGGCCAGCAGTTGCATCGCGTTGGTTTCCAGGTCGATGGGAAACTGGCCGGGTTTGTTGACCTTGCCGATGACGTAAGCGCGCAGGCTGTTGATCTGGCGCAACATCACGGTCACGGTGGCTTCCGGAATGAAATCCTTCAGCCTGGTGGTTACCTCGCGGCGCAGGTCACCGATGGTCATCTGTTTGACGTCAATATCGCCGACCAGCGGAAAGGCCAGAATCCGGTCTGGTGGAACGATGACTTCCCGGCTTAAACTCTCTTCTTTCCAGACTGAGATTTCAAGGATGTCGCCGGTCCCGATCCGGTAGCTTTCGCTTTCCATGGCTGCGGCCGAAAGCGCCGGCGGCAGGCACAAAAAGCTTGAAATAAAGAGAACGGCCAGGGTAAAGAGGGATAGGAAAATCCTTTTTCGATTGCTCTCGGGTTTCGGAGACTTCGACAGAGCTGTCATGTTTGGTTCCCGGTACAGGATTTTGAGTTGGATACTGATGCGGGAACGTGCCCCGCAACCCAGAAAGGCGCTTGCGGCTCGCAAATTAGTACTCTCATCGGAACGTTTTCTTGTTTTTTCAAACCGAGAATGAACGCTGAGAGGCTAATGTCGGTTAATATACCTGGGGCCGTGTAAAAATACAACTGTTTATTTGTTGCAAAATGTACGGATTGCCAGGGGGCGCCGGTTTGGGCCGTAAGCTGAAGGCGACCTGGTACGGAATTAGAGGCTGGCGCGGCCATGGGAACCGGGCTTGATTTTTGCGGGAGGATCTTTGGGTGGAAATGTTTCTGGCTGACAGCCATTGTCACCTGACCGACGCGCCCTTGCGGGAGGATTTGCCCGGGGTTCTGGCGCGGGCGGCAAGGGCCGGAGTCAAATGGCTGCTGGTGCCCGGCTATGATTTATGTTCCAGCCGCGCCGCCTGTCGCCTGGCGGCGCGGCATGCCGAGCTGCGGGCGGCGGTGGGTCTGCATCCGGCCTGGCTGAAGCCGTCGCTTGCTTTCTCGCCTGAAACCCTGCGGCAACTGGCCCGCTTGCGCCAGCCGGCGGCGATTGGTGAGATCGGCCTGGATTTCGCCCTGGCTGATTTTTCGCAAAGTCGCCAGCTGGAGGCCCTCGAACAGCAGCTGGAACTTGCCGCCTTGCTGGATTTGCCGGTGATCCTGCATTGTCGTCGGGCTTTTGAGCCTCTGTATGCGGTCTTGCGTAATTTTCCGAAGAACCGAGGGGTTCTGCACGCTTATGGCGGCGGACCGCAGCTGGCGGAAAAGTTTCTGGCGCTTGGCTTTTATCTGGGGTTTGGTGGTAATCTGACTCGGCCGCTGGCCCGCCGGGTGCGGGAGGCGGCGCTTCTGGCACCGCCGGAACGTATTCTCCTGGAAACCGATGCGCCCTACATCGGGTCGCGGGGGGTCGTCAAAGGCGCCTCCGAACCCCGGGATCTGCCGGCGGTGGCCCTGGCGCTGGCCGCATTGCGAAACTGGGATCCGCTGGCAGTCGCCGCCTGGACCACCGCTAATTTTTTTCGTTTGTTCGGTGTCGATGAAGGCAAGGAGAAGTAATGGAATCTGATTTTCCGGCAACGGCTTTCGCCCGGCTGGAGCTGCTTTTCGGGGCGGACGGCCTGAAACGGCTGGCCGCCGCTCATGTCGCGATTGTCGGTCTCGGCGCGGTGGGCTCTTTTGCCGCCGAGGCCCTGGCCCGAACGGCCGTGGGCCGTCTGACCCTGATTGATTTTGATCTGGTGGGCGAAACCAATATCAACCGGCAGCTGTTTGCTCTGCAGAGCACGCTCGGTCAGGCCAAGGTGGCGGCGGCCGCCGACCGTTTGCTTGAAATCAATCCGCGCATCGTGCTGAACCGCCGCCAGACCTTCTACCATCATGATACCTCCGCGGAACTTCTGGGGGAGGGTGATTTTGATTTTCTCATCGACGCGATTGACGGCGCCGCCCCGAAACTTGATCTGATTCGCAATTGCCTGGCCCGTAAACTGGCCTTTATCTCATCCATGGGGGCCGCCGGTCGCAGCCGGCCGGACCGGATTAAAATCGAAGATCTGTTATTGACCAGCGGCTGCCCGTTGGCGCGGGTGCTGCGTAAAAAACTGAGGCGGGAAGGGCTTGAGAAAGGTCAGGTGACGGTGGTCTATTCACCGGAACCGGTGGCGGTAGAATCCTGTGACCCGGAAGCTTTCAGTGAAGCCGAGCGGGAGGAATACTTTCAACGCGGCCGCCGTCGGCGGATTCAACCCAGCGCCGTCTTTATGCCGGGAATTTTCGGCCTGTTGGCGGCCCAGCAGGCCGTGGATCGGATTCTGAAAGGTTGAATCCGGACCACCGGCAAGAGACCTTGAAGCCTTAGTTTCTACGGCGGTAACCAGTTGAGTCTTTTCCCGTTCGAACGCGGCGGCTTGCAGCGGATTTAACTCAGGTTTTTCAGTAACAGGAAACCACCGATCAGAACAAAGCCGATTCCGGCCAGCCGCGACAGCGTTTTTTCATCGATAAACTGGGAAAGCAGATGTCCGGCCAGAACCCCGATCGCGGTGGCCGCGATCAGGGCCAGGGAAGCCGCCAAAAAGACGGTGAGTTTGCCGTTAGCTTTGTCGGTGGCGAAGAGCGTGGTCGCCAGTTGGGTTTTGTCGCCGAGCTCCGCCAGAAAGACCGCGACGAAGACGGTGCAAAAAACTTTAGGGTTCATACTGTTTTCTCATGTAAAGTTTTCTCAGAAAACCGGCGCTTCAAACCGTCAATTTGAGACGGCTTTCAACCAGAAGAGTCACTCCGGTCATAGATGGACAGCCAGGTCCCTATTTTTGATAGGATCAAAGGGCAGCACCAGATTTTCTCCAGGTCCCATCGTTTGCCTTTGCCCCCGATCCAGAACATCCAGGCGCACGAAATTCGTATTCCGTAACTGATCATCTTGGCGTCTGACAGTCTGCCCTGCCGGCTCTTTCGGCCAATTAATATTGTAATGTTCCGGTTGTGTATCTTCTACTTTTTTTAATCCGATCCACTTCCCTTTAACTCATCTTTGACAGTTGCCTAAAAACAATCTTTTAATAACAATCTGTAACAAGGCGCAACAATGGCCTTGGCACTACAGTTTCTCTTTCTGTTTTTTGGAAATCCAGCAGCTCATATTTCTCGAATCGTTGGAGGGATAGCCACGCCTACAACCAGAAACACTTTCCCCGCGCACCCCTGGCATTCGCTTCTGACCACGAATGATTTTTCCTTTTTCGGTCAAAGTGATTTCCTGTAGAGCTTTAAGGTCATGTTTGATGTCGGTCCACTCAAATTCTTGGCGGCCCAACTTTCACGGCTGTTACATCCGCGTGGCTCTTCCCGGTCAGAACCAGCAGGACCTTTTCGGAAAAACGGGCCAGAGAACGAACGAGACCTTCAATCTCTCCTTTGTCCTGCATCTCGTCGAGGCGGCCGAGGGTGGCGATGACTCGTTGTTTGACTTTTTTGCCTTCGCACCGACTTTCGACGATTTGCAGATACTGGTTTTTACCGGATTTTTTGACTCGAGCAAACATGGTGACCTCCTCCTTTTCTAAGGACATCACCAATATGGCAAATATATCCAAACTAAATCAAGGTTAAAGTGGCATAATCGTGACACTACAGTTTTGCCGTTTCACCAGTTGTAGCATAATAATTTCGTAAAGTTAGCCTCATAATGGCTTTCCAACTGTCAAAGAAAAGCATCAATATTTTGGGTTGCGGGCTTTGCCCGCGTTAGGGTTTTCGGGATGACGGAGACCAGGACCACGACCTGGGGTTAGAGGTCTATCGCTTCTGTAAACTTTTGGTGTCCAGAACTTCAACCGTATCCTGGACCCGTCCGGTGTAATGTTCTTTCTCCTGAGATAAAAACGCGTTTATCAGACTTTTGGTACTACTGTAGGCCCCGGCATTGGTGCCGCCGATGGCGTAAATCTTGCCGTCCGGGGTGGATACGGCCGCTAAAGTGGAGCGCGGCAGGTTCAGGGAAGGCCCTTCTTCCCAGGTGTCGGCAACCGGGTCATAGATGAATACGTCCGGGTAGGCAAAAAACGGGATGATTCGCTCCCTGTTACGCCGCCATGACTGGCCGATAGAGGGGTGAGAATCATCCCGCTTGGTTTCGAATGCCGCCAGGCTCAGTTCAGTTTGCTCGGCTGTTGTCGCCTGGGGTGGGTACGGGCATGTGGTTCAAAATCCATTTCCATTCAATGAAACGATTTTTCCTTGAATGGGGCGATGCTCAGGATGACGGCGCTCGCTTTCAGATAGGTTATCGTGACCTTTTGGTTGAGCAGGCTTTTGGCGGTCCCGGCCAAATTCATGGCCTTTTTCTTGTCTTCAGTCATGATATACATATCCTTGCCGTCAATCGTGAGCCGGTAGCGATCGCTGAGCAGGTTGATGCTTTGCAGAACCCCGCTGTAGGATTCATCCGCTGGTCCGGCGGCCAGGGCGGCCTGGCATGATTTCTGATAAAAGGGCAGCGCCAAGCAGCAGACGACGATGACCGCTGAGAATAAAAGCTTCATTTTTTTTGATCCTTTCCTTTTTTCCGGTTGGTTGAATTTATCGATTCCCCGACAGACAGCGCCAATTGATCATGTCGATGGATAAATTGGGCTGGGGAATTTTGGAGGAGCCCTCCTCGCCCAGTCCCGGAAGTCCGCCCCCGACGCTGCAGAAGGCCGCGACCACCCCGTCGCGAATGATGATCTCCGGAGATGACGGAATGGCTTCGCCGATGGTCCGATAGCGGTCCCGATAGTCATATTTTTTACTGTAGACGCCGCCGCTTTCCGTGTCGTTGCCTTTGTAATAGTTGAGGCCGGCGGTGCCGTCGCAGTAGTTGAGGCCGTAGATCTTGGCTTCGCCGTGAGGGAAACAGGGATCGGTGGCATTGGGAGTAAAGGTTGGAATGTAGCCGATACCATAGAAGATGGTCGGCTGCGCGAGCACCTTTTCGCCGACGTGGCTGTAACTGTCGATGATGGCGTCAAGCTTGATGTACCAGCCGTAGGTTTCGGCCAGGGTCCCGTAAAGCGTTTCTCTTTCGCTGGCCGACAGGGTCGAGTCGACATCCAGTTCATCGTGGGTGACATTGAGTAGATTTCTTTCGTCGAGAGTGGCGGCGGCATCGTCGACGATCATGTAGATGCGGTCGTGAATATCGGTTTTCATGGGTTGTTCCCGATCGCCGGTGCCGACCATCAGCACAATGCTTTCGGAGTCGCGGGCCTCGTCGTCGCCGTCAACATAGTTGCAGTTGCCCAGATAGGTGCCGGTCGGAGCATAGAACATCTTGCGCCCGTCATCGGAGCTGATCAGGCTGCCGCCGCTGTTGCCGCTGCCGGCGTTGGAACCGGGATTGGCCTTGAAGACCAGGCGGGGGCTGCCCCAGGTGTAGCTGCTGTTGCTGTAGGCGACGTGCCAAATCTGGCCGCCTAGATCGCTGAAGTAGACCCCGCTCAGATAACCGTAATCATCCGTCAAAATCAGTGGGTCACAGGGCACGGCATACTGCATGGCATAAGTTGGATCGGTGGGCGTCGATGAGTAGGTGAATTTTTTAATTATGAAGCCGGCGCTGGTTTCCGGTTGCGAGATGTCGATAAAAAAGATCCCCCGGCCCATGCTGTCGACACCGTCCGGATCGATGCCATCCGCGCCGCTGGCGTCATAGCCGCCGCCGAAAACCCCGATGGTCTTGCTTGACGAGCTTGAGACGCGGAATTTTACTAGGCTGACCTTGGACCAGCTTTGTCCCAGTTCGTTGAAGCCGGCCAGACTGTTGTCGATATTCCATTTCTCGGTCCAGTTTAAGGGGTTGTTGTTGGCGACGTTCAGGGAAATGTAGGCCCGGCCGCCGCGGCGCAAGCCGAAAATCAGCTGGTCGGGCACGATCTGGCCGCTGCTGTTGAAACTGTAGCTATAGGTGGCCGGGCCGTCGACAAAGAAGAGCGGGCTGGGATAGGTCGCGCTTTGCCCCGGATCAAGCTCCTTTAAGCGTAACAGCAGGTTCTCCGGAATGAAAGCGACGACCTCCCGACCATCGCTGTCGTCAAAGACATGCAGCATGCCGTCGTTGCCGCCGATGACGATGTAGGTTTTGGCGGGCGAGGCGCTCTCGTAATGCACGATCGCCGGGCTTGAGTGAATGAAACTGCCCAGCGGCCAGTTGCGGCGGGCCACCGGATAGTGGTTGCTGCTGCCGTCCTCGGCGTAAGTGTAACCATAGATGTAGTTGAAGATTTTGTAACGTTCGGCGTCGTCAGTCACACCCAGGTCGGCATTGTTGAAGTTGGCCGGCAGAAACTGAGTATTGGTGCCGCTGTTTTTCAGTACATAGATGCTGCGGCCCGTGCTGGTATAGGGGAATGAGGTCAGATTGCCGGCGGCGACGGCGGCTTTCAAGAGAGCCCCGACGCCGCCTTTTTCAACCTCGCCGCCGTCACTTTCCGTACTCCAGAAAGAAACCGAGGTTTCAAGAAAAACGCCGTCGCAGTCAACCGCGTCGAGGTCGTTCTGATCAACAACCACCCATTCTTCCTCGCTGCGCTCGGCGCAGTTGCTTTTCTGGCGTTTGTCCAGTTTATATTTCTTCAGGTTGCCGCTCCAGCGATCGACGGTGGGTTTGAAAAAGGCCATGTACAGCTGGTCGCCGCTCTGGGTTTTGTTGGAGGTGTCAACCGAGATGACCGGGGCCACGTAGGAGGTGCTTTTAATGATCATCAGGCCCAGCGAGTAAAAAGCGTTGATCAGTTGCTGCTTGTTGTAGGCGGCGAGATAAAGACCGCCGCCATCCTCGGCGGCGTCCTTTAACAGCGGCAGACCCTGAATGAAACTCAGCATGTGGCAGGTGATGTTGTCATAGGATGCGCCGGGCGTGTCGATTTCGCTGCGGTCCCGAAAACTGTAATTGTAAAGATAGGAGGCGACGTCGTCAAAATAGTTGGCCGGCGCCGGGTGGTACTGGTAAGGATCGGCGGTCCAGCCGTCGCCGTCGGTGTCCGTGAAGGTCTTGCCGCTGATGCGGCTCCAGTCGTCATCCTGCGAGGGAAAACCGTCCGAGATGGTGATACAGTAGTTGCGGGAGCAGTCGGGGAGAAGGTTTTTCTTGGCCTCAAAATGTTTAAAAATATCCTGCAGAGATTCGCCCAAAGGGGTGCCGCCATTTGGTTCCAGGGCGTTAATATGGGTGACGATGTTCTGGCGCACGGCGTCATCGTCGAGTACCGGGTTAAAGGGCTGCCAGATATGGGCCCCGTTGCCGGTGTGCGGACTGGTTGCAAAGCTGGCCAAGGCCCAGTTGATCTTGCCCCGGGTCATGTCGATGACGTGGAGAATGGCTTCCCGCACGGCATCGATGCGGCGCTGCATCTTGTAGCCGGAGGCGTTCTCGTTGGTTTCCAGGTATTCATATTTGTCGATGAAAAATCCTCTGGCGGTAGTTCTTCTATCCGAGGTAAACGAGATAAAGAATTTGTGGTTGGCGGTGAGCGTGAAGGGCCCTTTCCAGAAATCGGTGCCGAGGTTGCCGGAGAGATGAAAGACACGATTGCCGGTGTGGGTGTTATCCTTGAAGATGTCGACAAAGTCAGAACCGCTTTCCGTGGCGAAATCCGCAAAATGCAGCCTGACCTTGGTGGCGTCGAGCTGGGCCAGCTCCCAGGTCTGCTCGTGGCGATTGGGATAATTACTGGGGTAATTGGTCGAATTGATGCTGCAGGCCACCGTGTGCCAGAATTCCTCGAGCGTGTCGGGAAAGGTCCGTGTCTTCCAGGTGCGGTAATCCTCGTTTATACTGTTGATCGTATAGAGGTTGTACATCATCTGCATGTTGATCCAGTTGCCGGAGATGAAGAAATAGACGTTGGTGTCGTTGTGTTCAACCACGTTGTGATTGGCCGCGTCGACCCCTTTCAGACCGCTGAAATACCAGCCTGGAGCGTTGAGCTGGCCCCCGAAACCCTGGTCGGTCAGGGAGCCATCGGGATTGGCCTGAAAGTCGTGGAGTTTGATGCCGCGATCCAGAGGCAGGGGCACCCCGTCGAGAAGGATATAGCCGGCTTCATCGAGGCTGAGTCTGGGAGTGTGCAGGCCGTCTCCAGAGAGGTTGCCGTCTTCATCAATATAGGTATAGGTGTGGACAACATTGTTGGTGTACCAGATATAATTGGGATCGCCGGCGTCGCCGGTATAGGTGACGCCGGTGGCGGTGATGGTTACCCCGGTGTTGCCTTTCAGCAACAAAATCTCCCGGCGTGGGTATTGTCGTCCGGTACCGGGTCCGTCGGGGGCGTAAAAGTAGTTGTTGGTCCCGCCTCCGCCAGCGATAAGGTCGTAATCGCCCTGCTCCGAGGCCCAGTTGTAAAAAGCGCCGTAATCGATGGTCTGGTCGTAGATGCCGAATTCCATGCTGCCCGAGGAGTCAAATAAAATGGCGACGTTGGGTCTTAGGTTGGTCTGGTAGACATCGGTATCAAGTCCGAAGGCCGCGGCCCCGCCGCCGACCGTGAAAATCAAGGCCAGGATGATGGTTTGGCAGAAGCCGGGAATAAAGGCTGCGTTTTTTTTTGCAAAAGGCATGGCGCTTACCTCGCTGAAGTTCAGGTCGGGCTTGTTGAGAACCCGTGTTTCTTTCCTAAAGTTTAGGGCCGATTTTGCTTTCCACGGTGCTGACTGCGGTTTTATTGAGATTGTTCCGCCGGGCTCGGGTTCTGGTGCTGTAATAGTAGGAATTGAACAGATTGAAGGAATAGCCGGCTTTCTTGGTGGGGCGGTAAAAATGATAGTTTATCCGGACCCGGTAGGCCGGGCTGGTCATGCCGGTCGGCAGGCCGGAAATGGTTTTATCGCCGGCCCCGTCGTCGCTGTTATCAAGCGTGGCCGGTTGGGTGATATTGGTGACCGGCAGTCCGGTGGAGATTCTCGGCACCTCGAGTTGATTGGTGCCGTCGGCGACGAAAAAGTCTTTGCTTTTATCGCGCTGGTTGCGGGTGATCTGTCCGTCGATCGTGGAGTCGGTCGCGATGCCGATGCCCAGCATGGCGGCCACGGTCAGAATCAGCAGGCAGATGACCAAGGCCATCCCTTTGCTGTCCGCGATGAGCTTTGTCATGATTCCGGGTCCATTTTGAAGGTTATGATGGTCGGTTCGATCTTGCCGGGGTCGCGGTTGTAACCGCCCAGGCTGAGGTTGCCGGTTTTGGGATCCTTTTTCTCGAAAGCCGCGAAAATTAGAATCAGTTTGATGTCGTCATTCGGCGAGCCGACAACCAGGCTGTTTCCGGTAGTAATCTGCCAACGCACATAATAGCGTTGATTTTCCTGTTCGACCCGGTACCATTGCAAACCGTCGGGGCTGCTGTGCACGACGTAGTCCAGGCCGGCGATGTTTCCGGTGTCGCCGGCACTGCCGGTCGGATAAGCGGTCGCCGCGGCGTCGCTGTTGTCGTCCGCCAGAAGGTGGTTGTTGTAGTCCAGATACATCAGATGTTCCGCCATCCGCTCAGCGACCAGGACCGCCCGGTTCAAATCCCGGGAAAAACCACGATTCTGAATCGCCCGACCGTTTAAAAACGTAAACCCGAGAATGCCGAAGGCCATCACCGCCATGGCGATCAGCAATTCGATCAGGGTAAAGCCCTGGGGCCGGTCATGCTTCATGGCTGCCGCTCTTTTCTGTCTTTATTCAGCTACAGGTTAAGGTTGCGGATCGTGATGGTCGTTTCGAGGAGGTAGCGATGCACGCTTCTATGCGTATCGAGATTCCCCGCGTCGGTGCCGGTAAAAGGGCCGACCGTGACTCCGGCCAGATCATAAGTTCTTCGGTCAATGTATTCTTTGTCGATTTTTCCCGTCCGGGCGAGAAGAAAAACCCGCACCGCCCGAATCCGGGAAATGTCGGCCGGATCGTCGACCCAACTGTCGATCAGGCCGTCGCTGCCGGTATCGATGCCGTATTGGAACTGCAGATCCTGAATGTTTTCGGCGACATCCAGTTGCGTGCTGCTGGCGGAAACATGGTCGTCGATTCTCAGACTGTTATTGACCAGCCGAATGGTGAAGGCCTGTACTTGGTAGACCATGACATCTATCGGTTTCGGGGTGCCGGTGAGAGGATCGATGCAGTTGATGGCGTTGCTGATTTCGCTGACTTCCTGGGGGTCGAGACTGCTGGTCAGGGTCAAAAGGTTGCCGGCCGCGGCCGAGATGGTTCGGTACACGTTGTTGTGGCTGGGAGAAATGGCAATGTAGCTCTTGGCGGCGGTGCCCCCAAGCTTGTGGTCGGCGGTATCGAGGGTTATCTGGGTGGCGGAGATCGCGGTGATCTTGCCCGCGTATCTGACGGCTCCGGCCAGGGTCAGCTGGTCCGGGATTGGAGACGTCTGGTTGTCAATGACGAACATCGCGTTAAGCTCGTCGTTGTCACTACCGTCATCATAGATGGGGGGACTGTTGTCATAGGTCGCCAGATGACCGGAGGTCAGCTGGTTGCCGAAACTGTCTTTGCAGTTGGCCCCGGCCATGCGCAGCAGGTTGCAGATCCGCTCCATGGCTATGCGGGCGTTCATCTGCATGTCAATGAGATCCTCCTCGCTGTGGTAGACCTTATTCTGGCCGGTAATGCTGGTCATGGCGCCGATCGAGACAATGCCGAGAATGACCAGGACCACCATCAATTCAACCAGGGTGAAGCCCCGGCAATTGTTAGAGTTTTTTATCAGCGCCATGTTCCCCCTCCGGTCGCCCAGTAGCGGCTTTGGATTCTGCCGACGTTGTTGGAGCCGACGGCATAAGTGCCGGAGCTGTCCTGGTTGGGGGTATGCAGATAGACCCAGCCGTTGGAAGCGGTGCCCGCAGGGCTGAAACGAACGCGGTTGCCGCTGAAGGAAACAAAGTTGGAGGCGGGAACGGACGCGGTGCCGCTCGCGCTGGTGCCGGGTCCTCCGTCGTCGTAGGTCACGGCGCCAAAGGCAATATCACTCGGCAGGGTGACGGTTTCCAGCAGTTCGGCGGCGCCGTCATAAGTGTTGTCGTTATCCAGGTCGCGCCACAGGGTGAAACAAGAATCAATCGCGCCGTCGTCGTTAATGTCGAAATCAACCAGAACATTACAGTTTTCCCGTACCGCCAGCAGCCGCGCCTGTTGCATCTTGGCGCGCAGGGTGCGCGCCGTGCTTTTCAGCCGATAGCCGCTGGAGTGTATTTCCGCGAAGGTGAAAGCGGCGATCAGGGAGGTGATGGTGATGACCACCATCAATTCGACCAGGGTGAAGCCCCCGTGGGCGGTCAACCGGTTTGCTGAGCGGTTCCGGTTGCTGGTCATAGGTCGATGGCGGCCGGGCGGCTGATTGCAAAAATGTTATTCATGGCTCTTTGGTTGGCCGGCAATTGCAATATCGTTACCGGCGACACCTTGAAATTTCTACTTGCTGCGGAAATTTGATTGCTATCTTTAATAAGATTAATAACATTAGCACAGGCAAAGGTTAAACACAAGTGGATTTTAGGATAGAGTCCTTAGCATGTAAAGCAATTCGCATTCCCGCAAATACGAAAAAAATCTGTAAGCGGAGAAATTATCCCGGATTTTTTCTTTTTTTTTAAGGTCCGATGCCCGGCTCATCGTGCCTACAGCCGGCGTTAAATGGCATTCTTTGTTCTCTCGGGACGGATCGAAAAGATGGTCCCGGTTGAAAATTCCCTTGACTAAGCCGGTTAATTTGTTTATTGCGGCGGTTTTGTTACCAGCCTCGTTCCTGGAAATCGAGATTTTCCCAGGGTTTTCCGCCACTCACTCAATCCACGGCAGGCCTGTGATGGTTCGACATGAATCTCTGGATTACTGGCTGGCGCTGACCCTGGTGCCCGGGCTTGGGGCTTTGGGCATCGCCCGGGCTTGGCGTGGCCTGGGTTCAGCCGCAGCGATCATCCAGGCGCCGGAATCCATCTTGCAGAACTATGGTATTCGTCCGGCGGCGGCCTGCGCAATGGCCTCTTTCAGCGATTGGCGGCGGGTGGCGGCGATCCGCAGCCAAGTCGCCGGCCTGGGTGGGGAGATTATCGCCCTGGACGATCCTCGCTATCCCGAACCCCTGGCCCGGATCGTCGATCCGCCTTCGGTTTTGTATCTTAAAGGTTCAGTCGCTTGTCTGTCTTTGCCGGGGATTGCCGTGGTCGGAGCCCGGCAGGCGTCGGCACTGGGGCGGCATTTCGCTTTTTCGTTAAGTTCCAGACTAGCTTCCCAGGGTTTGGCCGTAGTAAGTGGTTTGGCGCTGGGGGTGGACGGCGCTGCCCATGAAGGCAGTTTGCAGGGTGGAGGCCCCACCCTAGCCGTGCTGGGTACCGGGCTTGATCTGGTTTATCCGGCGGTGCATCGTCATTTAAGCGCCCGCATTACCGAAAATGGCGCCCTGCTGACCGAATTTCCTCCGGGGACCGTCCCCAACAAGGGCAATTTCCCGCGGCGTAACCGACTGGTCAGCGGACTGGCCTGCGGGGTCGTCGTGGTTGAAGCCGGTGAGCGTAGCGGCTCCCTGATTACGGCGCGGTTGGCGCTGGAGCAGGGTCGGGAGGTGTTCGCCGTACCCGGTCCGCCGGGGATGCCGGGCAGTCGGGGCGTGAATCGACTCTTAAAGGATGGGGCCCAGTTACTGGAGTCGGTTGATGATATCTTTGTTGCCCTGCCCTGGTTGCTTACTGCCCGCCAAAAGAACCATAGTTCAGGCCAGATGCGAGCCGGATCGTCGCGGCCGGTCTTGAACCGGGAACAGGCTTGTCTGGTCGCGGCCCTGGGGCAGGATGAAAGCACCTTCGACGAGCTCCTGGAAAAATTATCCTGGGAAACCGGGTTGTTGAGTCGATTGCTACTGGAGCTGGAGTTGTCCGGCATGTTGATTAAAGGCGCCGGCGGCAGCTTGCGCATTGCTCCTGAATATTTATAAAACCAAAGGGTCGCCTTTCGGTTTTTGGAGTTGTTTTCTGATGTATCAACGGGTTATGGCCATTATCGGGATCATTTCCGACTATCTGTCGGACGACGTCGATCTTTACGAACAGGAAAAGGAGATCGTTGATGATCTGGTTTCCTTGGGCTTTGATTTTCCTGAGATCGAAACGGCTTTCAGCTGGATCGCCAATCTTTCCCAGGGCAAGGGACTTAATCGTCAGCTGCTCAATCTCGAACCGGATACCGGATTCCAGAGATTTTTCACGGCCGAGGAATTGCGCTTTCTCAGTGTTCGGGCCCGGGCCTGGCTGTCGCGTCTGCGACAGATGGATGTGCTGACTCAGACCGCGATTGAAGATATTATCGACCAGGCCCTGTTTCTGGGCGGGTTTCGGGTTGGGCTTGAGGATATCAAGGTGATTGCCACCATGGTGGTTCTGATCGGGGCTCCGAATGGAGTCGAGCGTGACCGCTTTTTGAACTTTCTCGAAAATGATCAGGAGATTGTCTTTCACTGATGGGATCGCGTACGCTTCTGATTGTTGAATCGCCGACTAAGGCCAAGACCATCGGCAAATATCTGGGACCGGAGTATATCGTCAAAGCCTCGGTCGGACATGTTCGGGATCTGCCGGACAATAAGTTCGGTATCGAGATTGTGGGCGACCATTTTGAGCCGCATTATGAACCGCTGAAAGGAAAGGGTAAAATAATCGGGGAACTCAAGAAAGCGGCCCGTCGGGCGGACCGCATCCTGCTGGCTCCCGACCCCGATCGTGAAGGGGAGGCCATTGCCTGGCATATCGCTCATGAACTGGGGGCGGGCAAACCCATTCAGCGGGTGCTTTTTCACGAGGTGACCAAAACCGCGATTGAGAAAGCCCTGCAGGAGCCTCTTGAGATCAATGAAAACAAGGTGAATGCTCAACAATCGCGGCGCATCCTTGACCGAATCGTGGGTTATAAGATCAGTCCTTTGCTCTGGAAAACCGTGCGCCGGGGCTTAAGTGCCGGTCGCGTGCAGTCGGTGGCGGTGCGCCTGGTTTGCGAAAGAGAAACCGAAATCAAGGCTTTTGTTCCGGTTGAATACTGGAGCATCACCACTACCCTGGAAGGGGCGGAGCTACCTGTTTTCGCGGCCCGGCTTCATTCTGTCGACGGCGAAAAGGCCGAGGTCGGGGACCGGGAGACGGCGGAAAAATTCGTCGCCGATCTCGGTCGGGCTGATTTTCGGGTGGTCGCGATTGAGCAAAAAGAACGGCAGCGGAGGCCGACACCGCCCTTTATCACCAGTAAACTACAGCAGGAAGCCGCCCGCAAACTTGGTTTCAGCGCTAAAAAAACCATGTTGGTCGCGCAGCAGCTCTACGAGGGGATCGAGCTTGGGGCTTCGGGGCCGGTCGGTCTCATAACCTATATGCGCACCGATTCGGTCCGGGTCGCCGATGCTGCGGTTGCTGAATGTCGGGAAAGCATTGAGAAGCTTTTCGGCAAGGAATATCTACTGGCCAAGATTCAGATCTATAAGAATAAAAACGCCGCCCAGGATGCCCATGAAGCGATTCGGCCAACCTCGGTGAGCTATGTGCCGAAAGAGATAGAAGCTTATCTGGAGCGCGATCAGTTTCGTCTTTACAGTCTGATCTGGAAACGCTTTGTCGCCAGTCAGATGAGTCCGGCCCGTTATTACCAGACCACGGTCTCGATCGCGGCGGGAGAGCGCTATCAGCTGCGGGCCGTGGGCCGTCGCCAGCTTTTTGACGGTTTTCTGGCCGTGTATGAAGAGGGGCGCGATAACCCTTCCCCGGACGAGCATGACGCGGAAACGGAATTGCCGGCCCTGCATGAGGGTGAGTCTTTGCGCCGGCATGAAATTCTGCCTAAGCAGCATTTTACCCAGCCGCCCCCACGTTTTACGGAAAGTACCCTGGTTAAGGAACTGGAGGAAAAAGGGATTGGCAGACCTTCCACTTATGCCTCGATCATGTCGACGATTCAGGATCGGGGATATGTTGAGCTTGTTGAAAAACGTTTTTATCCGACGGCTCTCGGAGAGTTGGTCACCGACCTGCTGACCAGGAGCTTTCCGGAAATTCTCAATGTTTCATTCACCGCCGGCATGGAGGCTGATCTTGATCAGATTGAAGAGGGCGGGCGTGACTGGCAGTCCTTGCTGGCGGATTTTTATCGTCCCTTCGCGGCCCAGCTTAAAACCGCGCTGGTGACCATGCGTGACGCCAAGAAGGCGGGAGAGGAAGTTTCTGATCAGGTTTGTGAAAAATGTCAGGTGAAAATGGTGGTCAAATGGGGCCGCAATGGTCGTTTCCTGGCCTGTCCCAATTATCCGGAATGCAAGAATACCAAGGATCTGAGCGGAGGCGAGGGCGGCGAACTCGAGTCATCGGCCGATGTCGGCAGCTGTCCGACCTGCGGCGCGCCTTTAAAATTGCGCAGTGGCCGTTTCGGCCGTTTTATCTCCTGTTCGACCTATCCCGAATGTAAATATACCAGCTCGGTCGGGACAGGGGTTGCCTGCCCTCAGGAAGGTTGCGAGGGCGAGCTGGTGGAAAAGAAATCCCGCAAGGGTAAAATCTTCTATGCCTGTAACCGCTATCCTGAATGTAAATACGCCATCTGGGACAAGCCTTACCCGCTTTCCTGCCCCCGTTGCGACCATCCTTTTCTGGTCGAGAAAAAAAGCCGCGAGGGCGGCGATAAAGTCTTGCGCTGTCCGCGAAAAGGTTGTAATTACGAAACCAAAATTCCGGGGCTCGCGGAGCTGAAATAGACCGCTTTCGAAAATTTTTTACGCGCCAGTAGCTCAGCTGGATAGAGCAACGGACTTCTAATCCGTAGGCCGGGGGTTCGAATCCTCCCTGGCGCGCCAATAATGAAATAAAATAAAGCACTTAACGAGATTGTTCGTTAAGTGCTTTATTGCTTTTGAGCGGTGTCTGCTTGCATTTTGTTGCCTGGGGATAATTGTTTAGTGCAAGTACCGATTCAAGGAGTTTGGGGTTGTCAGCCAGTTTTTTTTCTGCTAAGGAGCGCGCGCCTGCAGGAAAGACTGTTTCAACCGGTTGATCATGGTAAATAGTGTTCCCCTTTTGCTCGGCTTTCCATTCTGCGGCGTTGTTAGTTCTCTGCTTTTGGAGTTATTCCTTAAAGTCTTTCCCGATCGAGAACTGATCGCCGTTTACTTCCAACCAGTTTTCGGGGAAGTCGATGGGAAGCGGAAGAAAATAACCTGCAGAGTTTTTTGGGGTTACGGGAAGGTTTTCGCCTTAGATCATTATTGCAAAAGGTTTATCCATGCGCATCAGGCTTTTAAGTGATTTACATCTGGAGTTTGCGCCGTTGTCTTTGTCGACGGCGGCGGCCGAGGTGGTGGTGCTGGCGGGAGATATCGCCCAGGATACCGCCGGGCTGGACTGGATCGAGGAAAATTGCGCCGGCTTGCCGGTGGTGTATGTGCCCGGTAATCATGAATTCTATGGTTCTGAGTATTTCGAGACTTTGGCGCGCTTGCGCCGAGGGTCAGCGTCAGCCGGAGTCCATTTTCTTGAGAATGAGGCGGTGGAAATCGACGGCTTGCGTTTTCTGGGCTGCACTTTATGGACGGATTTTAACCTTTATCGCGAAGCCTACTTTCATGCTAAGTGCGCCCACCGCGGCATCAGTGACTTTTCCTCGATCAGGGTGCGGGATGCAGCTTCCGAGCGCTTTCTCAGACCCAAAGACGTGCGCAATTTTTTTCAGCAGTCAAAGGACTGGCTGCGGGTGAACCTGGCGGCCGGTGATCCTGATAAGACTGCGGTGGTCACTCATAGCGCCCCGGCCTGGGGTTCGCTGGCCCGCTGTTACGCCGGGGATTCCCTGACCCCCTTTTTCATCGTCGACCTGGAAAGCATGATCAAACAGTATCAGCCTCGGCTCTGGCTGCACGGCCACACCCACAACTCCTTTGACTATAAACTCGGTCGCACCCGGATTGTCTGTAATCCCCGGGGCTATGCCGGCGAAAACCGGGGCGATTTCGACCCGAACAAAGTAGTGGAAATCTGATGGCGATGCCTTTTCGCCATCATCCTCAGGACGATGGTCCACCTCGAATTTCCTGCGGCTTGAATTTCCAGAACGGGAAAAACCGCAGCTCGACTAAGGCGGATTGATATCATTTCAATCTGGATTCAGTCTCTTCCAGCCTGCAGACCGAAGGGCTGAACGCTTTCCGGTCCGGCTGCCCGCGCACTTGTTGCCAGCCTTTTTCCTGTAAAACCCTGGCTGTCGTTTCGATGCCGGCTGTGTGAACAAACAGGTACACCTCGTCGTCTTTTTTAAAATCGGTTGCATTCGTCAGCGGTGCCAGCCTGTGATTTCTTCGCCAGGCGATTCCGAGACGTTCCTTTTCCGTTAAGTCGCTCGGCAGAAATTCCGGCTTGGGTTTTGCCGGGGGCAAATATCTCCAGAGCTGAAGATGAACCTGTTCGCTCTGGAAACGACGCTCCCAGAGTTCGATGTCGACCGGAGCTCCGAAGAGAAGCTCGGCCCCGGTCTTATGAAGCATTCCCGGGGTCAAGTTGGCGGGGTTATATTTCAAGCTTGTTCCCAGAAAGAGGCCCTTGGCTTGTTCTTGTACTTTCTGGATAAACAGATAATTGATTTCGTCATTGGCGGTCAGGGCCAGAGCCCCGCGGCGAGTGTCGATTTCGGCCCGCAGCAGGGTTCTGGTTTGCAGGCCGTTGCCATAGATAACCCGCGTGCAGTCGTTTTCCGCCGCCTGGCAATGATCAGCGTTGGCGTCTATGCAGACAACTTCCTGTCCATCCTCCTTGAGAATCTTAGCCAGGGCGCGCGCCAGAACGTTGGCTCCGAGAAACACCCAGCCCGCCTGGCTCGGGCGTCGCAACCCCAGGGCCTTTGCCATCAAACCGCCGCTCAGTCCCGCAAAAACGACGGTCACGGTGATGACCAGGAAAACCAGAGCCCGGAGTTCGTAGCCTCCGGACAACCCCATTTCGGTAAAGGTTGAGGCGAAGAAGGAGGCCACGGCGGCGGCCACGATTCCACGTGGGCCGATCCAGGCAATGAAAAGACGTTCTTTCAGGTTGAGATCGGAAAAACAGGTGCCGGCCGCAACCGCCGCCGGGCGGACCACGAACATTAAAATCAGAACCACTACGACCGCCGGCCGGCCCAGACTGATAACCTGAAGCAGGCGCACATCGGCGGCGAGCAGGACAAACAGCATGCCGATCAGTAAAATAGTTAATTCCTCTTTGAATTCAACCAGATCCCGTAAAGCATAAGCGCTGAAATTGCCGATGACGATACCGGCCATGGTGACCGCGGCGATGCCGCTTTCCGGAAGAATCAGGTTGCTGACCTGAAAGAGAGCCAGGATGGCGGCCAGTGTGAAGACGTTTTCCATGCCCTCGGGCAGCAGCTTTTTGTTCCGATACGAAGCCAGCAGAACGGCTCCGAAAATGCCGCCGCTCAGAATGCCGAAGCCGAGCCGGGACAGCACATGCCAGACCCAGAGCAGGGGAGCGCCGCCGGCGGGACTTAACGCGGCTTCCAGCGCCACCGTGGCCACGACCGCGCCGAGGGCGTCGATTAAAACGCCTTCGGCTTCCAGAACGGTGGCGACCGAACGTTTGACCTTCAGTCGTTTGAGCAGCGGATTGATGACGGTCGGGCCGGTTACCATGACCAGGGTGCCGAACAGAATCGCGTTTTTCCAGGGCCACCGCATGATGAAATGTGCCGCGGCGGCGGCTCCGATCACGGTCACGAAGCCGCCCACGAGAATCAGTTGACGGATGGAGTGCTGGGCCTTTTTCAGTTGCTTGAACTTGAGATTGATGCCGCCTTCGAAGAGAATGACGGCCACGGCGAATCCGGTCAGGAGGTTAAGGGCCGGTCCCAGGGCCTGTGGTCGAATGAGTCCCGCTCCATCCGGCCCGCAGATGACCCCGGTAGCCAGCAGCAGGACGATTCCGGGTACGCGCAGATGGTGGGCCAGAACCTGGGCGATCATGCCCGTGGCCAGAGCCAGGGCCAGGCTCAGTCCCGGATTGTTGAAGATAGACGTATCCATTATGATAGCGCGATTTTTTTATTTCCGGTTTGCAAAGCCGGCAGATGAATTGCCGGGCGTACTTGTTTGCGGGCGCCTAAAACAACCCTTGGGTTGCGGGGCTCGTAGTGGCTTTGAAGCATAATATTGTTTATTGAAAAGTCAAGCGCTCTTTTTGAGGGTGGCATCGTCTTGTCGCCGCGGCGGAAGAAGGGGAAGCCCAAACCTCATGGGACAACTGGTGACAAACTCCTCGTTTTCTGCTATTTGTACGCTTGGTTGACCACAACCGGGATTTGGGGGGCTAAATGAGTTTTTCATTCAGAACTCATGTCTGTTTTTCCAGTGCTCCCCGCGAATTTGCTGATTGACTGGACAATTACAGGGTTTTTATGAAACTTATAGAGGGCAATCCCGATAATCTGTGCGCAAAGTGGATCAGAAGGAGTCTGAAATCATGAAAACCGGAGCCACAAAATGGATAATGTTTCTGGTAATATTGGGTTTTCTGGTCATTGCCGGCCCAGTTACCGCCAGCGGAATTCCAACCGTCATCAGCACCATCCCAGCCAACGGAGCCACTGATATCGCACGCGGCCTGACCATGGTGAGCTTTACCTTCAGCGAACCGATGTCTACCGGTTCCTGCGGCAGTACCTCATCCAACTGGGGGCGATCATCCTGCAGCTGGTCGCCAGACGGCACGATCCTGACTCTGAATCGTGATGCCGCCGACACGCTGTTGCCCGCCAAGACTACCGTCTCAATAACCCTGAACGGATATCAGAATCAAGAAGGAGATTATCTTGTTCCTTATACCCTGACCTTTACTACGGCCAGTGTTGATGAAAGAATCGAGGCCCATCCTGCGGCCGGTTTCTCCTGGCCCTATTTTCTCTACGTGCCGACAACTGTAGCTGAGCCTTCGGTGCTGCTGGTGGAACCCAATAACACCGGCGCCCCCAGCGATGACCCGGCAGTTCATGAAACGGCAGCCAGTAATCTACTCAACTTGCGTTCATGTTTCGCCGAGCGGCTCCAGGTACCGTTGCTGGTGCCCGCCTTTCCGCGGCCGTCCGGCAGCAACTGGCAAATCTACACTCACGCCCTTGATCGCGATTCCCTGACCACGACAGTCAGCGGCATTGAGCGTCTTGATCTTCAGTTAATTGCTATGATCAACGATGCCAGGCAACGCCTGGCCGGGCGGGGTATCACTCTGGAGCACCGGGTTTTCCTCAATGGCTATTCGGCTTCCGGGTCTTTCGTAAACCGCTTCGCCCTATTGCACCCGGAGATAATTAAAGCGGTGGCCAGCGGTTCGCCGGGCGGCTGGCCCACCGTTCCGGCGGCTTTCTGGGAGGGACAGGAGCTGATCTACCCGGTGGGAATCGCGGATCTGGAATCGTTGGTTGGTACGCCGTTCAATCTGACCGCCTTTCAGGCGATTCCGGCATTCATCTTTATCGGCGATGCCGATAATAACGACGCCGTGCCTTACGCAGACGGTTTCAGCGATGAAGAACGGCAGCTGGTCTACCGGTTGTTTGGCGCCCCGCCCGAGTACCCTTACGTCCGCTGGCCAAAGGCCGAAGCAATCTACAACCTGGAGACGGGCAACGGTCAGTTTTATATCTATCCCGATGTGGGGCATACTTACACCAGCTTGATATGGGAGGATTTGGAGCGCTTCTTCTCCCATTACCGAACCTCGACCTCTCCCTTGTCCCTCAAAGAAAAACCGCTACGCTACCATCTCTATTTTCCCCACATCGCCTGCGCCGGTACGTGGCAGACCGAAATCGGAATCACCAACAACCTCGAAGGTCTGGAGGTCAACGGGGAGTTGCGGGCATACAGCGCCGCAGGGGAGACCCTGGGAGGTCCCCGGGCGGTCACCATTCCCGCCGGGGGGCGACTGGAGGTGGGAATTGCTAACGTCTTTGTCGACGCCGACGAGATCGCCTACCTGGATTTTGCCGCTGATTCTTTCTATCTTTCCGGCTATACTAAGTTTTCACAGCCAGGCAACCGGGTGTCCATCGCCGCGACCACCGGCGGTTTCAGAGGTGTTTTTCTGAAAAAAGAACGACAGGGATGGACCGGTATCGCCTTCGTCAATCCCGGAGACAGAACGGCTACGGTCACCCTTAAAGCTCTCAGCGACAGCGGACAAACCATCGCCTGCCGCATCCTTGCCGTTCCCGCCGGGGCCAAGGTCGTCAACATCGCAGAAGACCTGTTCGATGATGACATCGGTAGCGCCACCTTTATTCGCTACCAGGCGGATAGTAAGTTGATCGGCTTTGTTCTGAACGGCTCCGCCGACAACCTGATGCTCGACGGCCTGCCGGCGGCGGCGGAATGGTTTAGATGACACGCATATTTTACAGCGGCAGGACTATCATTAAACAGACTGGACTTTCAGTCCGTTACCATTTCTTTTCGGTTTGAAAAAACAAGCCGCGTTTTTTTTACGGCTTGGCTTGCGGATGGGAGGCACGATTCCGGACACCATTTTTAGAAAGACGAATCCGCTTTTCCATCTCTATGACGGCAAAAAGTGCCGGGCCGATGGCAACTACCAGCAGCCCGTCCCGGAAAGGGATGGCTTCGGTGGCGAAAACAGTCTGCAGCGGCGGCAGATAGGTGATGGCGAACTGCGCCCCGGTAATGGCGATCACCACCATCCATAGTATTTTTGTTCCTCGCATCGCCTTGAACGTCAATGAGGCGCTGTCGATGTTCCGAATGAAGAACAGATAAAAAACCTCCATCACCACCAGCGTGTTCACCGCCATCGTGCGCGCCAGCTCTACGGAATAGCCGCGTTCTACGGCGTAGGCATAGATGCCGTAAACACCTCCTAAGAAAAGCAGGGATACAAAAACGATATGCCAGATCAGCTCACCGCTCAGCAGCGGCTCGTCCCGCGATCGCGGCTGGCGGCGCATCGTGTTCTCTTCGGTCGGCTCAAAGGCCAGTGCTATTCCCAGCGTGATGGCGGTGATGAGGTTGACCCAGAGGATTTGAACCGGTGTGACGGGCAGCGTCATGCCGAAAAAGAGCGCCACCATGATCGTCATGGCTTCACCGGCATTGGTGGGTAGCGTCCAGCTGATGACTTTCTTCAGGTTGTCATACACGGTTCGGCCTTCCCGTACGGCGGCAACGATGGAGGCGAAGTTGTCATCCGCGAGCACCAGTTCCGCCGCCTCCTTGGCGGCTTCGGAGCCTTTTAGTCCCATGGCGATGCCCGCGTCGGCCCGTTTCAGCGCGGGGGCATCATTGACCCCGTCGCCGGTCATCGCCACCGTCATATTGTATTCCTGCAACGCGGTGACCAGACGCAGCTTGTGTTCGGGGCTCGTGCGGGCGAAAATGTCGCACTCAAGAACGACCGCTTTCAAAGCGTGATCGTCCATGCCGTCCAGATCGGCTCCGGTGAGCACCGTTTCCGGGTTTCGCAGTCCGATCTGTCTGCCGATCGCAGCTGCGGTCATCGCATGATCGCCGGTAATCATCTTCACCCGGATACCTGCTTCATGGCATTCCGCCACGGCGGCGATCGCTTCGGGCCGCGGCGGATCGATCATGCCCACCAGGCCGAGCAGGGTGAGCGTGCCATCAACTTCCGTATGTTCAAGTACCGTGTGCTCGGGCTGCACCGCTCTTGCGGCCAGGGCCAGCACGCGCTGGCCCCGCGCGGCAACGGCTGCGGCTTGTTGCTCCCAATAACCGTGTTCCAGCGTTTCCTGCTTCCCGGTCGCTCCCAGCTGATCGCGGCACATGGAGAGGATGCGCTCCGGCGCCCCTTTGACAAAGACAAAGGCATGGTGTGCATGGTTATGATTCAACGTAGCCATGAAGCGGTGTCGCGAATCGAAGGGAATGACGTCGGTGCGTTGCCATGCCGCCTGTTCCTTGCGCACATCCACATCCATCTTTCCGGCGAACGCCAGCAGGGCGGCTTCCATCGGATCGCCCTCCGCATGCCACACGCCATCTCTCTCGTGCAGGGCTGCGTCATTGCAAAGCGCGGCGGCCCGGGCAAGGGTTTCGAGCACGGTATGTTCGGAGGGCGAAATTCTGGCATCGTCGAGCCTCAGCGCGCCTTTGGGCGTGTAGCCATCGCCATCGAGGGTAAAGAGGTGCTGCTGTGTCAGCACCGAAGCCACCATCATCTCGTTGCGTGTCAGGGTGCCGGTTTTGTCCGAACAGATCACGGAAACCGAACCCAGTGTTTCGATCGCGGGCAGCCGCCTTACAATCGCGTTTCGTTTCGCCATCATCTGTACGCCAACGGCAAGGGTAATGGTGAGCACGGCGGGCAGACCTTCGGGAATGGCGGCAACCGACAAGCCCACGACCGACATGAAGAGTTCCGCGAAATCGTGCTGCGCGACAAAATAACCGTAGCTCAGCAGCAGTGCCGCGACCAGCAAGATGAAGAGCGTCAGCCATCTGGCAAAGAGACTCATTTGCCTTACCAGAGGCGTAGTGAGGGTCTCGACCTCGGAAAGCAGGCTGCTGATCCGCCCGATTTCGGTCTTGCCGCCGGTAGCCACCGCCACCCCCTTGCCCTGGCCGGAAACCACCAGGGTGCCGGAATAGGCCATGCAGGAACGATCCCCCAGCGGCGCCTCTGCGGTGACCGGCTCTACCCGTTTTTCGACGGGTACGGACTCTCCGGTCAGAATTGCTTCCTGGACCGACATGCCGTGCGCGGCAAGCAGGCGCAGATCGGCGGGGACCTTGTCGCCCGCTTCGAGCAGCACGATATCGCCGGGGACCAGATGCTCGCCGTCAATGGTAAGACGCGCATTGTCACGAACGACATGGGCGCGGGGCGCGAGCATCTGGCGAATCGCATCCATCGCCTTCTCCGCCTTGCCCTCCTGAATAAAACCGATAATGGCGTTGACCACGACCACCGCGAGAATGACGCCCGTATCGATCCAGTGAGCCAGCAGCGCCGTAATCATCGCGGAACCCAGCAGTACATAGATGAGAATGTTGTGAAAATGGAGCAGCAAACGTAACAGCGGGCTGCGTTTTTTGGCTTCGGGCAGACGGTTGGGCCCGTATTGCGCAAGGCGCGCCCCGGCTTCGCGCTGATCAAGGCCGGCGGCAGAGCTATTCAGCTTGTCAAGCGTCGCTACGGCAGAGAAACTGTGCCAGATCATCCGCACACCATCGGTTTTTTCTGCTTGCATAAGAATGTTCCTGTTTATACAGCTGGACAATCTCGTTTTAAATGCGTTTTTCGTCTCGGCATCCCTCTTCTGCGGCCGCCGATTCTCATCTTCGGGCTCTTTCATTCAGACCCTCAGAGGCTCCATTCCGCCGCTCTTTGAACGCCACTTGCCCATTACGATGCCGCGATTTTTTTATTTCCGGTTTGCAAAGCCGGCAAATGAATTGCAGGGCGTACTTGTTTGCGGGGGCGTAAAACAACCCTTGGATTGCGGGACCCGCAGCTGCATTGAAGCATAATATTGTTTATTGAAAAGTCAAGCGCTCTTTTTGAGGGTGGCATCGTCTTGTCGCCGGGGCGGAAGGGGAAACCCAAACCTCAGGGGACAACTAGTGACAGCTCCCTCGTTTTCTGCTATGTGAAACGGGTGCCTTTCGACAGGCTGAATTTTTTCCGGTTTCACACTGTAAAGGCGAGGCGCGTAAATTCTGTCGGCCCAAAAGTGTCGCAGAACATGATTGGGGAAAGTTGAAGAAAGGAGTTTGTCTATGGACATCGCCAGAGCCCGGTTCTTACGGGATGATTTTGCGCAAGGTTTTCCGGCTTACTGCGGGTTTACGGCAACCCGGGTCGAAGAGGGGATTTTTGACAGCCGTCTGCTGGTCAGACCCGAGCATCAGCAACAGGATGGTTTTGTCCATGCCGGAGTGCTCGCCACCATGGCCGATCATACGGCCGGCTACAGTGCCTTCACCCTGGTGGAGGGGGGAAAAAGGATTCTGACGATTGAATTCAAGATTAATTTTTTCAAGCCGGCCCTTGGTTGCCTGGTCAACTGTCGGGCCCGGGTGATCAACCCCGGTCGTCAGGTGATGGTTGCCGAAGCCGAGGTCTTTTCCGCGGATGCTGCGGGCCGGGAAAAACTGGTCGCCAAGGCCACGGTTACCCTGATGGCGGTCATTCTGTGATGGGTTTCCGGCGCTTGCGGGGTTGACGTTGCCTGATACGGGTTAGGTCAGAGTTTTCCCGGGATTTTTAAGGAGGAGAGGTGATGAAAAGGACCATCTTGGTCAAGGGCATGTCCTGCCGGCATTGTGTTAAAGCGGTGACTGAAATTTTGTCGGCGTTTGCCGGGGTCGCAGAGATCGAGGTTGATCTGAAGACGGGAGCGGTGAGCTTTACGGCCGCTGCGGAGATTGATCTGGAAGCCCTATCCCAAAATCTTGATGAGGCCGGCTATGAGCTTGCCTGAAAATATCGGCATCGGCGGCATGTCCTGTGCCACCTGTGTCCGTCGGGTCGAAAAAACTCTGGCCCGGCTTGAGGGGGTTGCCGAAGCCCGGGTTAACCTGGCGGCCGGGCGCGCGCTGTTGCTGCCGGAAAAAGACCGGGCTATAGATCTGGCTTTGGTCGAGGCGGCGGTGAGCGCGGCCGGTTTTGTCTTTCAGGGTCGGGTTTCCAGTCGCTTGATCAGCCGGCAGGAAGATGAAGCTCAACGCCGGGAAAGGTTTCTGACCGTCAAGGTTGCTCTCGGGATGGTTTTAAGCCTGTTGATCATGGCTTTTAGTATGCCGGAGAGCTTTCCGGTTCTGGAGGGTTTGCCCACCCTATGGCTGTCCCGGCTGGCTTGGATTCTGACCAGTCTGGTGCTTTTCGGGGTCGGTAGTAATTTTTTTCAAGCCGCCTATGCCGCCTTGCGCCAGGGGGCGGCCGACATGAATACCCTGGTGATTCTGGGAGCGCTGTCGGCTTACGTTTATTCCGTCCTGATCTATCTGCGGCCCTCGTTTCTGAAGCTGGACCCGGCTGCGGCTCATCTTTATTTTGACGGCGCCGCCATGATTGTCACCCTGGTGCTGCTCGGGCGTCTGCTGGAGTTCAAGGCCCGGCGTCGGGCCTCGCAGGCGATTCGCAAGCTCTATGCCCTGCAGCCGCCCCGGGCTCGGGTGGTGCGCGGGGATGGTTTCCTGGAGTTGCCGATCGAGGATCTACGCCCCGGAGATCTGATTCAGATGCGCCCGGGTGAACGTCTGCCGGTCGATGGCCGCCTGCGCGGCGGTTCCTCCAGCGTGGATGAGTCGATGCTGACCGGCGAGAGCCGGCCGCAGCGCAAGGCGGAGGGTGATGAGGTTTTCGCCGGCACCCTGAACCAGCTCGGCAGTTTTGTTTTTGAGGTTACCAGAATCGGCGATGAGACCACCCTGGGGCAGATTATTCAGTTGGTTGATGAGGCGCAGAGCAGCAAGGCTCCGATTCAGCGTTTCGCCGACCGGGTGGCCGCGATTTTCGTCCCCGTGGTTCTGGGGCTGGCGGGACTGACCTTTCTGGTCTGGTTCTTTCTGGTTCCCGCCGCGACTTTCAATCAGGCTCTGCTCCATGCGATTTCGGTTCTGATCATTGCCTGCCCCTGCGCCATGGGACTGGCGACGCCGACGGCGATCATGGTCGGCACCGGGATTGGAGCCCGGCATGGAATTATCCTCAAGGGGGGAGAGGTTCTGGAGCGGGTCCAACGTCTTTCCACGGTGGTTTTCGACAAAACCGGCACCCTGACAGCGGGGTCCTGCGTTTGACCCATAACGAGCCTCGGCCCGGCTGGAGTGAGGAAGAACTCCTGCGGCTGGCTTTCAGTCTGGAGAATCTGTCGGAGCATCCCTTGGCGGCGGCGGTGGTCGGCGCCGCCCGTGAACGGCGCTTGGCGCCCGACGAGATTACCGCCTTTACCGTTTTTTCGGGGCTTGGAGTCAGGGGCGTATGCAATGGCAAGGTGGTCCGGCTGGGCAGCGCGAGATTTTTCGCCGAGCAGGGCCTGAAGCTGGAGCCGGATGTGACGGAGCGGCTCGCAACCCTGGCCGCGGGCGGGGTAAGCGCGATGCTGCTGGCTCAGGAAGAACAGGTGGTGGGCCTGCTCGGACTCGCCGATGAATTACGGGCCAGCGCTCCGGCGGCCCTGGTCGAGTTGCGGCAAATGGGTATCAGGCTGGTTCTTTTAAGCGGCGATCGGCGGGAAACCGTGGCGGCAGTAACCCGCAACCTTGATTTTGACCTGATCGAGGCCGAACTCCTGCCTGCCGATAAAACCGCCGTCATGGCTTTGAGCTCGGTTTCCGTGGTTTCCAATGCTCTGCGTCTTAAGCGGCTGCGGCTGAACGATTAATTTTTTCCGGTTTAGTGCGGCCGCCGGACTTATCTGCCGCTTGGGCTCAGGATCAGGCGCAGGGCCTCGGGGCGCTGAAATGCGCGAAGGCGGGAGAGAAACCTTTCGTAATTGGGGTCGGATGGGGAGAGCAGACCGCGTTGTAATTCAAGCTTGCGGTTCAGGGTGAAACGCCGGTGTTGCGGGTCGTAGCGGCTTTCGCAGACCCAGTTCAAGCCCGGCAGACGGCCGGAACCTGAAGCCGGGGCCGTGGTTACCTGAAGGCCGGGCGGCAGGGTCAGGTTCAGACAATCGTGAAATTCGGCATTGTGTCTGAGGGCCAGCGGCTGCCGGCGGTCAAGCAGCAGGCTTGTGTAGGCCTCCGGTAGCTCGGGTGGATTCAGATAAATAAAGTTTTGTTGCGGCCGGCCGGGAAGCGGGGCCGCGAATTGATCCAGGTTGATGGCGCATCTGAAAACCAGATCGTGGTCTGCCGCCGTTTCTTCCAGCCCGCTGATGGTGAGCGGGCTTACAGCCCGGGCTTCCGGGTTGATCAGGTGCAGCAACTCCCGTAAGGCGATTTCCTGCTCGCGGGGGGCCAGATCGCGCCATTGTTCACGCCATGGAGTCGCCGCCGCACCTTGCAGGCGCAGTTGCAGAGAACCGCTGATGCGAGGGAAATTTTCCAGCGTCAGCTCCAGCTCCCGGAAGGTGGTCGCGGTTTTATTATCCTTAATCCGCACGAACTCGCCGCCGGCGGGGTCCAGGGCCCATTCCTGATCGAAACCGCTGTCGCCCGGGGCCGGCCGCGCCGGGTGAAAAAGGAAAAACTCGCCTTCGCATTCGACCAGGGCCGTATTCCACCAGCCGGGATAGGGCAGGTTTCGATCTTGGGTAAAAAAGCGATGTTCGCGATTGATTAACAGCAAGCGGCTCTCGATTTTTCGGGCCCGCAGTTCCCGGACCAGGCAGCAGGCCAGATCGCAATTGGTTCCATAACCCAATAGCCGGGTTCTGGCCGGGTCCTGAAGCGTAAAGTCGGTTTCAAGCAGGGAAATGTCATAACAGGTAAGCGCATTCAACTGCCTGTAGAGTTGCCGGCAGAGCGCCGTCGGCGCGGGGTTTTCCGGTCTCGTCGGCAGCGGGGGCTCGGGAGCGGTCGGCGTGGCGATTCTTGCCGTCAAAGCCGGCTGAAACAGTTTCTGAAAGTGGTTGCCGACCTCGGCCCAGCTTGAACAGTCGGCAACCAGCAGACTGTGGCCGGTTTCCGCCGCGCTCGGCGCCCATGGCTCTCGAGGGCAGGCGGCCAGCCTTTCCCCGTACCAGCGGTAGCGGACCTGTCCTGAGGGAAGGGCTTCGCGGCTGAAAGCAAGCGTGACGCGGCCGGGACTGAGATAGTGCAGGATTTTGTCAGCCGGACAGTCGATAATCACCTCCTTGCGGACAATCGGATCGAAAAGCGCGAAACTCTCTTCGCACCAGAAACCCAGAGGCGGGTTTGCGCAGGTGAGCTCGATTTCGATTTCGATCTCGCAGCCCGGCGCCACCGCCGGCAGGCTGACCACCAGCTGGCGGCTTTGGGAATACAGGGAAGCCTCATGGTTCCAGGGGGCCGGAATATCGTGAATTTCCTCCGGTCTGACCTCAATGATCCGCTGGTCGGTGGTTATGGTGCGGGCCCCGAGCAGCCTGGCGTTTTCGCGGGAGCGATTGTAGCTATACTTGAAATCGGCGTGGTCTTTGGTGCCCTTGTAGCTCAGAATCCGGCGTCGGATCTGCAATCTGAGGCTTTGCGAAGCGTCAGCGGCCACCTGGTAATGTTTTTTTATGAGCAGATTCAGCGCGTCGGCGTCGGCGAAGTCCGCCAGGCCCGGCGCCGGATTTTCCCCTTGTCCGCCGGCCGGGACGGCGGTTGCCGGCGTCAGGGCCCGGGCGGAAGGCAGACTCGGGGTGAAAAACAGAAAGATCAAACTGAAAAAAAGATATCCGGGGTGGAAAAACCTTGGTCTGAACATGATTTGCAGATCTCTTTCAGGGTTTGCCGAGATCGATCGGAGTCAGCGACAGCTTGCGGTTGTGATTTTGAAAAGCGGTCAGCAGAGGGTAGGCCGCGGGCTCGATTTCGGTTTTTTTAAAGGCGAAAACCCGGCGCCAGCTGATTTTGCCGGGCTGGCTTTCCCGGCCTTCCAGGGAAAAATAAAGCGCCTGATTATCGATGATTTGCGTTGGCGGGAGAACTGTTTCCCCGCGGCTGCCGGCTGGGAGCGTCAGCTCTTCCTCAAGAATGGTGGTCAGGGTGTAACCCAGTTTCAGGGGATAGCGGCGTTCGCTCAGGTTGACCCGGCGCCAGAGCCGGCGTTCAAGAAAACCCGGATTTTCCATCAGCACCAGAGGGGTGACCTGGTTTTCGGTTGCGGCTTCGGCGAGACTGAAATTACCAGAGAAGGTGAAATCCCGGCTCTGATCGCCCGGATCGGACCATTGCAGATCCCGCAGTTCCAGGCCGCTGTACTGGCTCAAAAAAAAACCTTTGAGAAAGTCTTCCTGCTCTTGTCGGCCGCAGTTCATCATGATTGAACGCAGCATGCTGTCGTTGAAGCCGCCGGCGCTGACCGTGACTTTGCCGCTGAGCCGCCGGTCCGCGTCGAGTTGATCCACGATTCTGATGACAAAGCGATTCTCGTCGGGATCCGGCGGCGGGGTTTCGCTGAGTCCGTCGCCGTCGCGCCGGGCGATCAGATAGGAGCATTCCCTTTCATAATCAGGTAAAAACTGACGACTGGTTTCCGAGGTCGGATCGAGCAGGATTGGGGTTTTCCCGTTTTCGTCGAAAAGCGCGACGATGGCGTGATTGAAATACGGCAGCGGGATTTCCGTGTCCAGTCGGTCGCCCAGGCGAATCAGCACCGGGTCCGCGGCAAAACCGGCGGAGCGGAGCATGCTGACCAGCAGGGCGGCCTTGTCGCGACAGACCCCGTGCCGGCGAGAAAAGGTCAGGTTGACATCGTGAGGTTCAAATCCGGGGCGCTCGGTTTCGCCGCCGACTCCCAGATAACGAATCTGGCGGGCGACAAAATAAAAGAGGGCGGCAACCTGCGCTTCGCGGCTTTGCCCTTGGGTCAGTTCGGCGACCATCTTCTTGAGCTCGCCCTGGGCTTCCAGGCGCGGGCTCACCAGGTCGGCGTACCACTGCGCGATCTGCGTCCAGTCTTTGATGGTTGAAAAAAGCAGGCGCATGGCGACCCGGCGAAACGAAGGCATCTGGGGTTCCGGAAAGATTCGGGGCACGTCGGTAAAATGCCAGGCGTGGATGGTTTGGGGCCGGGTTCCGGGCAGTTGGGTTTGCCGGAAGCTGACACAGCCCTCGACTTCATCCTTGATCAGCCAGTGCAATGTAGTTTCCGCCGGCGTGGTGACGGTCAGGTGATAGGATCTGATCGGAATGTCGTACTGACCGAGAATCAAGCCGTAGATCTGCTGCTCGATAATCGGTTTGAACTGCCGGCGGCGCAGGCGATAATGAATCGTATCTCCGATTTTCAGTCCCGGGATGAACAGTTTCAGGGTTTTCTGCAGGGGGTTGTAGATGTTGGCGCGGCTGTTGACGACGGCCGCCTCCTCACGGCTGTGGGCGGCAATCTCGATCGTTTGCCGGCGATTGCCGGAGAGCACTTCGCAGAGTTCGATTTCAAGGTCGCCATAGGCCCGGTTGATATGAAAACTCAAGACCTCGTGGTTGCGTTTGCCTTCTTCGTCCAGTATGGTAAGATAGACCTCGTCCGAGCCGAGGCTGGAGCCGTCGGCGAAGAACTCAAGGTGTTCGATTTCCTCGGCCAGGACGGCATGGTCATGGGGATAGGCGGCGTTGGTAACGGCATTGAGAAGTTTCGCCGGCTCATGAGTCGGGAAGGTTTTTTCGCAAGGCGGGTCAAGTTCCTGCGCCGGAATGAAGTTCGGTGCGAAAAGACCTCCCATTACCATGATCAGCACGGTAAACGTGGTCATCAATTGGATTCTTTGCATGGCTTCTCTTTTGGTAACGGGTTTTTCTGCGGTGGCCGCGATGGCGGCTTGCGGAGCCATTTATAAAAGTCTGTTGTGGAATCCTCTGGGGACATGACCTGATTTCCGCAGGAAATCGGGATCGTGTACCCAGAAGATCCTGAAGGACTGAATAGTTAGCATAAAAGTGTGTTTTGGGGGAAGGTAAATTTTGCAGAGAATTCCTCGGCGGCAGGTTTTATGGGCCGGCGGCGGTCAGTCTGGGCTTCTGCAACCCTTGCGGCGGCTGGGGTTGGGGAGCGTATTCAGGGGTCGACCCCTGAGTTGGTCGCCGTTGTCCAGAATCTGGGGCTTGGCCGTGTAGCTTCTCTTAATCATTGCTTTTTCCGAGTTTTCCGGAAGCTTGTCCACAGGCTTTCCACAGCGAGTGTGAATAAGCCGGAAAAACTCATTTATCTTTAATAGATAGCTGACTTTTTGTGTAACCGATTGAATTTGCTGGAGTTGTTTGCGGGGTGCGAGCGGGGCGGGTTAAGATTTACTTAATAAATCTTAGTGATAACAATCGATTAAGCCTGATTGGACGAAAGTTGTTCACAGATGAAAACGGCAACGGCTTCGGAAATGATTTTCAGCCTGGCGGGAGTGAGGAAAAGCTATTGTCTGGGTGATGTCACGGTTACCGCCCTGGACCAGATTGATTTGGAATTTTATGCCGGTGAGCTCGTAGTGCTGCTGGGTCCGTCGGGCAGCGGGAAGTCGACTCTGCTTAACCTTCTCGGCGGGCTTGACCGGCCCGGCAGCGGTCGTTTTTTTTTATCGTGGCCGGGATTTGTCGCTGGCCTCGGATCGGGAACTGAGCGATTATCGTCGTTTTCATGTCGGTTTCGTTTTTCAGTTCTATAATCTGATTCCGAGCCTGACGGCTCGGGAAAATGTGGCGGTCGTCACCGAGATCACTCCACGTCCGATGACGCCGGAAACCGCGTTGGCGCTGGTTGGTCTGCAGGCGCGCATGGATCATTTTCCGGCCCAGCTTTCCGGTGGTGAACAGCATCGGGTGGCGATCGCCCGGGCGATCGCCAAAAATCCGGCGGTGCTGCTTTGTGACGAGCCCACCGGTGCCCTCGATTCGAAAACCGGGGGCGTGGTTCTGGAGGTGTTGGAGCGGCCGAACCGGGAACTGGGCGCGACCACGATTCTGATTACCCACAACGCCGCGATCGCGGGGCTGGCCGATCGGGTTGTGCGTCTGGCCGACGGTCGGATCGCCGGGATTGAAAAACATGCTCAGCGGCGGCCGCGGACCGGGATGATGAAGCCGTGGTTTGCGAGGCCTTTGCCCGGGCGCATGAACTTAAGCTGGGCGATCTGATCGGCGCTACGGTCAATGGCCGTCATCGTTCTCTGCGCGTGGTCGGCATCGCCCTTTCCCCCGAGTTTATCTACCAGCTGGACCCCAGTTCTCTGTTTCCTGATTACCAGCGTTTCGGCATTCTCTGGCTCGGGCATCAGGCTCTGGCCAACGCCTTTGACATGAATGGCGCTTTCAATGACCTGCTGGTCAGGCTCGCGCCGAAGGCCCGGCCCGCTGAGGTCATGACCCGGTTGGACCGCTTGTTTTCGCCCTACGGTGGGCTTGGTGCCTATGGCCGCGAGGAACAGCTCTCCAACCGTTATCTGATGGAAGAAATGCGCCAGCTCAAACAGATGGCGACGATTTATCCGTTGGTTTTCCTGGCGGTCGCGGCCTTTTTGCTCCAGATCGCGATGGATCGTCTGTTTGCGGCCGAACGCGAGGAAATCGGAATTCTCAAGGCCTTCGGCTATGACCATGCGACGATCACCGGACATTACCTGAAACTGGTCGCCATGATTGTCGGGGCCGGCCTCGTTCTCGGCCTGCCGACAGGTTTCTGGCTGGGACGCAGTTTGAGCCGGGTTTACCTGGCCTACTACCACTTTCCTTTTCTTTTGTTTACCTTTGATCCGAAGCTGGTCCTTTTCGCCGTCGGCGGCAGTCTGTTGATCGCCATAAGCGGCGCCGGCGGCGCCCTGGTTAGGGTTTTCAGGCTGGCGCCGGCGGTGGCCATGCGCCCGGCTCCGCCGCCGGTCTACCGGCAGCGCCGGATTTGTCCGCGACTCTGGAACCGATTTTCTCAGCCGACCCGAATGATTTTGCGCCATCTTGGCCGCTATCCCGGCAAAGCCTTGTTCTCCGTGCTGGGTATCGCCGCCGCCTGCGCCGTTTTGCTGGTCGGCAGCGTTTTCAAGGACGCCGTGGATTACCTGGTCAAGGTTCATTTCGGGCTGGCGCAGCAAGATGATTTGACGGTTAATTTCACCGAACCGACGTCTTATTGCGCGTCTCTGGCCTTGCGGCGGCGGCCCAGCTGGCCTTGCGGCGGCGGCCCAGCTGGCCT
>OMKS01000133.1_pt1 | contig 65440 bp, 46 predicted proteins | sample 1674721 | NCBI WGS metagenome assembly OMKS01 (sample SAMN06264996, study PRJEB25208) | sediment metagenome | isolation source: hot spring sediment | place: USA: California | collected 2014-09-02 | reverse complement strand
GATCGCCCGGGCCAGGCCGATGATGCCCAATGTGTTCTCCGTGCCCGCCCTGCGCCCCTTCTCCTGATGCCCGCCGTAGATCAGGGGACAGAAATGTACGCCCCGGCGCACGTAGAGCGCGCCCACGCCCTTGGGTCCGTAGATCTTGTGCGCGGAAAAGGAGAGAAAATCCACATCCAGTTCATGGACATTCACGGGTATCTTGCCGACGGCCTGCACCGCGTCGGTGTGGAAATAGGCGCCGGCTCCGTGGACGATCCGGGCGATCGCACGGATATCCTGTATCGTGCCGATCTCGTTGTTGGCCATCATGACCGAGACCAGGGCCGTATTTCCGGAGAGTTTCTCCCGAAGCCGGTCCAGCCTGATCTTGCCGGCCGGATCCACCTCGAGATAATGGACGTCCACGCCGCGCACGCCGAGGCACCGGGAAGTTTCGAGCACGCAGGGGTGTTCGATGGCGGTCGTGATGATCTCCATCCGGCCTTCGCGCATCCGGGTGCAGCAGACCGAGGGACAGGGAAACAGATTCAAAACGGTGTTGTTCGCCTCCGATCCGCTGCCTACGAAAACCATGTCATCGGGTTCGGCGCCGATGAAGTCGGCCACGGTCTTTCTGGATTCCTCGATCCGTTCGCGGGATTGCCTCCCGAACTCATGCGCGCTGGAGGGGTTCCCGAACAGCTCCATCGCCTCGATCAGCGTCTTCTTGACCCCGGGATGGAGGGGTGTGGTGGCGTTGTGGTCCATGTATATCCGGCGTTCTGCCATCGTGTATCCTTTCAATGAGAATGCTTCAAATAATTACGTTCAGGAAACATGGAAGTTCCGGGTCCGTTCAAATGTAAGGGAACGGGGAGAAAATGTCAAGACGGAGATGGATCAAAACAATCCGCTTGAAAATTATCCGAAAAGCCCTTATTTTGTGTTGTGCGGAACCCATAGAATGGAGAACCTTCGACGGTTGGATTTCCCGACCCTGTTCATGATCGCGGTGGGCCTCGCGATGGACGCCTTCGCCGTGTCGGTCTCATGCGGACTGTCGATCGAGACGCTCAGGATGCGGCACCTCCTCCGGATCGCGGCCGCGTTCGGTCTCTTTCAGGCGCTGATGCCCGTCGCCGGCTGGGCCCTCGGCCTCGGTTTCCGGGACGCCGTCGCCCGGGTCGACCACTGGATCGCCCTGGCCCTGCTCGGATTCATCGGCATAAAAATGATCCGGGATTCGCGGGAATCCTGCCGGAAACGGAGGGACGTGACGGACTGGCGCATCCTCCTGGCCCTAGCGGTCGCCACGAGCATCGATGCGTTCGCCGTGGGGCTGACCTTCGCCTTTCTCGACATCGCGATCGTGACGCCGGCGCTCCTCATCGGATTCATCACCTTGATCATCTCGGGATTCGGTGTTTTCCTGGGAGACCGCGCGGGATGCCTGCTCGGCAGGAAAGTCGAGATCGCCGGAGGCCTGATCCTGATCGCGATCGGAATCCGGATCGCGATCGTACATATCCTCACACAAACATAACCAAAGGAGGGCACGAATGATCAGGAAAGCGGGAATCGTGTTGTTGTGTCTGCCGGCACTGATCCTTGCGGAAGAGAACACCTGGAAGACCCGGTTCGGTTTGTCCTTCGTCAACACCTCGGGAAACACAAGCACCCAAACATTTTCCGGCAAACTCGACGTGGACGGCTCCGGCCTCGGAAACCGCTATGCCCTGGCGAGCCATTACGTCCTCGCCAGGAATGAGGGAAAGGAAATCGTGAACAAGCTGAATTCGGCACTGCGTGTGGAACGGGTCTTCACGGGCCGGCTTTTCGGTTTTCTCGCGGTCACGCATCTGACGGACAAATTCTCCGGATACGACTCCCGGATCTCGGTCGGGCCGGGTCTCGGCATGGACATCCTCAGACAGGAGAAACAATCGCTCAAGGGCATGCTCTCTTCCATGTATTATTTCGACGACTACGCCCTGAAGGGCCTCGAATCGGACAGATACCCGACGGCCAAGGCCGCCCTGAACTATGAATGGAAATTGACCGAGACGGCCCGGTTCAAATGGGTCAACGAGGGCCTGGTCTCCCTGGAGGATTCGGACCGCTATTTCATGACCTCGGATGCGTCGCTCCAGGTTTCCCTGAGCGGCAGCTTCGCGATCGGCATCGGATACCAGATCGCCTATCAGAACAAACCGCCGGCGGCCGGCATCAGGAAGACGGACACCACATTCCTGACTTCACTGGTGATCAACCGGTGATCCGAAACGGTGTCGTGAATTTCACGACTTTCAGGAAAAACCAATTTGGAGGAAATCTTTCATGGCCCTTGACTTCCAGGCGATGCGCAAGATCAATGAAGGCAAGACCAAGATCATCTACGCCAACCCGGATGACCCCCAAACCGTCTACATGGTTTTCAAGGACGACATCACGGCCGGAGACGGTGTCCAGCATGACATCATCGAGGGCAAGGCCCGGGTCGACTGGCGGACCAACCGGGACATTTTCGAATATCTGAACCGCAAGGGTGTGCTGACACACTATGTCGGCAGTCCAGAGGAAAAGGTGAGTCTGGTCCGGAAACTGGACCGCAAGATCAACCTCGAGGCCGTGACGCGCCGCGTGGCCGCCGGCTCCATCTTGAAATGGGGCGACATGGCGGAAGGCAAACGCTTCGACCCCCTGATCACGCAATTCCACTACAAGGACGATCCCCTGCACGACCCGATGCTGGATGAATCCTATATCCGGTTCATGGTGCACAGCAAAGGTGCCCGGGAATATTCGGAAATGCGGAAGATCAACGACCGGGTCTTCGAGATCCTGGAGGAGGCTTTTTCCCGTTTCAACATCCAGCTGGTGGATATGAAGCTGGAATACGGGATCATCGACGGGGAGGTGACCCTGATCGACGAGATCACCGGCGGATCATTCCGGCTCTGGCCCTACGCCCGTAAAAACCCGGATCTCAACCAGGAGAACGTGCTCGCGGAACTCGACCCCGCCGCACGGCTGGACAAGGACATCTACCGCATGGGCGGCGGCCTGGACAGCGTGCAGTCGAAATTCGAGGCGATCGCGGAAATCACGGCGCAGTTCAAAACGCTGCCGTAGTATCCGGATCATGCGGACCGTCTCGGCCTTCCATCCGGACGGGTGGAAGGCTTTTTTATTTCATCCGGACTGTCTTCCTGAAACGAACCCTGACAGGATTGAGTCGTAAAGGCAACTGTTATCCGGACTATTCCCTTGTCTCTCCCGGAAGCCACATCTCCGTCGAAACGGCGGATTCCTCCCGGAGGCGCACCTCCGGATCGAGCCCGGCCCGGATGACCGCCCGGTCGTATATCGCCCGGATGAACCGGGATTCGGGCAGCGGCACGGGACGGACGATCAGCTCCGGAAGCTGATAATTCATGAATTCCGCCGCATAATCGTCCGGATCTTCGCGGGGCAGCAAAAAGGGCTTGTGGCAGTTTCCGTCCCCGTCGACATAACTGAAATAGGAAAGCGTGTGAATCCCGTCCCGCCGTTTGGACCCGAACACGATCCACCGGCTGTTCGAGGACCAGCCGTGATGGCTCTCGGAACGGCCGGAATTACAATCGGCCTTCCGGAATCTCCCGGTGGCGGTGTCCAGGAGATACAGGTCGCTCGAGGGACGGAAGGCGGTGAAGGTGCCGTGTTCGGCGAGGCAGAAGAGAATCCACCGGCCGTCCGGAGAGACCCTGGGCTGGGCGGCGCTGAGCCCGGTCTCCCTGCTGTCGACGACCGTCTCGACCTCTCCATGGAATCCTTCGGCCTCGTCATAGGCGATCCGGACGAGATCGTACCGGATCCGGGCGATTTCCGGATAGGGCAGGTTCCAGTCTTCGGGACGGGGCGCCCGGCAGAAATACAGAAACCGGCCGTCCGCCGACCAGGCCGGCCAGGTTTCCATCCAGGCCGGATCCGCGATCCGCGGATCGGTCGTCACGGTATGGGTCCGGATGTCATACACGATCAGGTCGGACGACAGATCCACCACATCGCGGTTCTCGCCGAGCGCGTGAAAGAACTGTTTGAACGCATGGACGGAGAAGGCGATCCGGTCTCCGGAGGGATGCCAGCTCGCGAACGCGGCATGGTCGTTGAAATCCGTGCGCGTGTCGATCTTCCGGATATCCCGGCCGTCCACCAGCAGCGTCCCCGGACCGGGCCCGCGCCGGACATGCATCACCATCCTGCCCGGATCGTTGTCGAGGAATCCGTGGCAATTCATGCAGGCGGTGCCGAGCCTGCGGTTGTCGAGGATCACGGAGGTCCTGAAATTCTCGAGATTGCGCTGGACCAGACGCATCCGGTTCCAGTACAGGTAGACCGGACCGATCTCGCGGTATACCAGGGTGTTGTCCACCGTTTCCCGCGCGACGCGGACGGGAAAGGGGTCGTAGGCGTCCCACGTTCCGTCCGCCCGTTCCGCGAATACCGCGACTTCGAACGTCCTGCCCCGGTTGTTGGCGAGCAGCGTCCGCCAGCGCCGTCCGGGAATCCGCACTTTGGCCGACGGGGAGCGGAACGTGAGCGTGTCGCCCGCGTCGCCGTGAATCCGGACGATCACGGCTTTCTCCGCCCCGGTCACCCGGAAATGGAGCGGCGCGATGTTGGGCGGGATCGTGACGCCGATGAGATCCGGGAAAAGACCCGGAAACGCATCCGTCCTGCGGGCGGATATGCGCATCCCGCCCTCCCCGCATCCCAGCATGAGGCCGGCCGCGAGGAGGACGGAAAACCAGGCCCGGGTCTTCATCGCGTCGCCCCCGTCGCCCCGTCGATGGGCTGCGCCGTGTCTTGCCGCATGGGTGTCTCTTGGTACATGAGGTAGTACCAGTAGGTGCCCCCGAATTTCCGCCGCAGGGCGTCGTGGGCCGCGGCCCGGTCTCCTCCGTGCCGGTTCAGGATCTCCTCATACGCCCTGAACCGCTCGAAGGTCTCCTTCCGGATCGGATGTCCGGACCGGACCCATTCGGTCTTTCCCGTCTGCATCCCGTAAACAAGGAGGGCTTCCTCCCAGTGTGCGGGAAGCCGGCGATACGCAAACCGGCGGACGCCCTCGATATCGCGCACGAACCAGTCGAGCTGGCGGACGAGCAGATAATAGGACATGAGATATTCGTAAGCCATGTGGTTCCGGGGATTGCGTCTGACCAGGGAGACGAGATCCATCTCGGGAAGGTTGAGATGGACGAGGAAATCACTGTCGATGCACATGTCCCGGGCCTGCCGGATCCAGTGCTCCGGAGGCGGATCGGCCATCCGGTTTAAAGCGTCCCGATAGGGTACCGCCCCCCCGGCCGGACGCGCCCGTTCGAGCAGGCCGACGGCGGCTTCGGCCATGGGGCGGTTTCCCTTGATCAGGTTGACCTCGGCGATGCGCGAGAGGATCCGGGGCGTCTCGCCGGCCTGGGTGAGCGCCTCATGGGCCCAGTGCTCGGCCTCGTTGTAATGCGCCAGGTCAAACCATAAATCGCTCGCCTCGATCGCGACCGGCAGCGCCGCCTCCTTGAGCAGGATGAATCCGTCGATGCCCCGATGCTGGGGATAGCGGAACATCTCGTCGCCCAGACGGCCGGCATGATACAGCGCCCGGTGCATGTGAAACGCGGAAACGCGGTCGATGTCCGGATGCTTCCGGACTTCGGCGAGCAGGTCCTCCCACCGGGCCCGGCGGGCCAGATCCCGGATGACGAGACCGGAACGTACGGCCGGATCCACGGCGCGGCCCATCCCCGGGAACAGCAGCCCGAGCAGGATCAGGGAGGGCAACAGGGACGCGGGGCCGGACCGCGACAGGGAGAAGATCCGGTTCCGCAGAACCGGATCGAAACGCCCCGCGATGTGAGGGACCAAGATGATCAAAAGGAGGCTCGCGACGAACAGGTGAAACGCCGCCGGAATCCGGTATGTCAGGGAAAAGGGCATCCATCTCAGATAGGCGTGCCCGAGTCCGGTGTATACGGCCGCGGGATTCAACACCAGGGGGATCAGCAGGGCGGCGGCCGCCGGCAAAAAAATAACCGCCGCGATCCCGGCCGGGCTCCTCCGGGGATGCAGCGCGTCGAGGCCGATGGAAAGCAGGATCATCAGCAGGGCGGGGCCGGCGACCGCCTGGTAGAGTCCCGCGAACACGACGAGATATATCGGAATACGCCACCCGATGCGGAGTGCGCGTATCCCTAAAAGGGCCGTGCAGCATGCGAGCGAGAGGGCGAGCCCGAACGTCGCGGCGAGGGGAAAATCATAATTCCCGTGTGCGAAGACAAGGAACAGGGCCGGCGCCAGATGCCATCCCCGTCCCGGTGAGCGGAATGCGGACCGCCGGATCATGAGCGCGGCGAAGAAGGAGACCGACGCGATCAGCAGGACCAGGATCGCCGCCCCGGCCGCGGGCGTGGTGAAATACCGGTAAAGCCATGCCGAGACATAGCCGGCGTATCCGCCCGGATTGCCCACGGACGCCTCGAAGTAACGGCGCCCCGCGAGGAACACGGGCTGCTGATTCAGTATGATGAGGGCAGGTCCGGCCCGATTCCAGAGAAAAACGAAGGCCGTGAAAAAAAACAGAATGTCACACGCAGCGCCCGCCCGTTTCAACCGTTTCATCCGGTCCGAATCCTTTCGACGTTTCGCGTTTCCACACATTGCCCCTTAAAAACTGTACGGCGTCAGGAAACCGTCCGCCAGGGCGTCATCCGGGGCATTCCGGTGGGTGACGCCGGGATCCAGACGGGCCTCGTGCATGCGGTCCGGATCATCGAGCACGGCCCGGATGTCCCGGGCGCCGAATGCCGGCGGAGAGACCAGAAATTCGGGGAGGTTGTATGTCTGGATTTGCGCGGCGTACAGGGCGGGATCGTGTTGCGGCAACACAAAAGGCTTGTGAACGGTCCCGTCCCCGTCCACAAAGGCGAAATAGGGCCGGGCGCACTGGCCGTCGTCCCGCTTGCTGCTGAAGACGATCCAGCGCCCGTTCGACGACCAGACGGGCCAGGTTTCGGCGAAAGGGCTGTTGATATCGGGTTTCCGGGCCTCCCCCGTTTCCAGATCCATGATCCAGATGTCGCTGGAACCGATATACACCGGGAAATTCCCGTGATCCGAGACGCAGAACAGGATGAAACGTCCGTCGGGCGACACCCGGGGACGGGTGATGCTGCCTCCGGCCTCTTCCGCCCTGAGAACCGTCCCGGGCACGCCCCAGGTTCCGGACTCCGGATCATAGGGGATGCGCATGAGATCGTAACGGACCCGCTTCACGGCGTGCTGCAGCGGTTCTTCCGGGATGCGGATCTGCCCTGACAGTTTCGGGGTGCGGCAGAAATAGAGGGTCCGGCCGTCCGGAGACCAGGCCGGGAAAGTCTCGAGATAAGCGGAATCGGAGATCGCCGGGGTGGTGGTGAGGGTGTTCGTATCCGGATCATACAGGACAATATCGGACAGCATATCGATGACTTCGCGCACCTCGTCGCCGAGCGCACGGAAGAACATGCCCAGGTTGTTGACCGAGAAGGCGATCCGCCTCCCGTCCGGATGCCAGGCGGGATACGCGGCCGGCGAATGGTTGAACGCCGTCCGGGTGTCGGTTTTGAACCGGGCCTCGGGCGTGGAGACGAACAGGCCGTCGGATTTTCCTCCCCTGAAATGGAGCATGAAGCGGTCGGGCCGGTTCTGCGCGAAGCTGTGACAGTTGAAACAGTCCCGTCCGATGACGCGGTTGTCGAGGAGTGTCTTCTCCCTGAAATCCCCGAGGGCGCGCTGGACCAGACGGAGCCGGTTCCAGAGATAATATTTGGGATTGAGCAGGCGATACACCAGATAATCGTCCATGGGGAAGGCGGCGACATGCAGGGATCCGGACGGGGTGCGTGTCCATCGGCCGTCCCGCCTCAGGGCGATATCGACCCGAAGCGTGCCGCCCGCGTTGCCGGACAGGAGCCGTTTCCAGGGTTTGAGGGGGAAGCGGACGGACGCGCCCCTCCCCCGGATCTCGAGAGGACTCCCCCGGTCTCCCGAAATCCGTACGGCGAACCCCTGCGACTCCTCCTGAATCGTGAAATTCAGCGGCGCGATGTTGGGCGGGACGGTGACCGAGGCATAATCCGGTTCCATGCGTATCCGCCCGGAGACAGGGAGGAGATTCTCCCAGTCCGGCCGCCCCCCCGGGCCGGCGCATCGCAGCACACACACGCACAGGACGGCGCAATACAGGCCGGTCGTCTTTCTCTTCACGCGCCACCGCCTTCCGGGGATCGCCTCAGGTCGGGTGCGAACATGTAATAGAACCAATAGGTCTTTCCGTGGGTGCCGGAGAGCCGCTCGCGCGCTCGCGCCATATCTGGGCCGGCATCCGCCAGGGTCTGCTGAAACGTTTCCATCCGCCGGACGGTTTCGGCGTGCACCCGGTATCCCCTGAGGTCGGGCATCCGGCCGCGCGACCTGAGCAGGCAAAGCAGCAGCGCCTCCTCCCAGTGCCCGGGAAGCACGGCGTAACCCAGCGCCCGGGCATGGTCGAGCCGTTCGGTGAAGGCGTCGAGATTCCGCGTCAACAGCTGAAGGGCCATCCAGTATTCGAAGGCCATCCGGTTCGAGGGATTGAGACGGACCAGGGCATCGAGATTACGTGAAAACCGGTTGCGGTCGAGGATGAAATCCGACGCGGGCATCCGTTCACGGATCCGGTTCACAAAGGTTTCCCGTCCAGGACTGCCAACCGCCCCGGTCTGCGTCCTCATGTCCCGGATCCATGTCTTCTGAAAAGGCGCCTTTTCGAGCCGGCGCAAACACTTTTCCGCAAAAACCGGCCGGCCTTTGACGAGATTGATCCGGGTCAGCTGCTTCAGGACCCAGGGCGTCTCCCCGTCCAGGGTCAGGGCTTCATGCGCCCAGTGTTCGGCCTCGTTGACCAGCCCGATCTCGAGACAGAAATCGCAGCCGTGCACGGGTGCGGCGTAATTGAAATAGGGATTCAGGAGAAGTCCGTCCACGCCCCAGGGCTGGGGATAGGCGAAGAGGGAATCGAGGAGGAGGCCGGTGTGAAACAGGGCCCGGTTCGTGAGATGATGGGCGAGCAGATGGTCGGACGGATTCCGGCGGGCCGTTTCGAGCAGGCTCTCCCACCGTTCCATGCGCGCATCGCGAATGAGACGGAAGAGGGTGCGCGTCTGGCCATCCCGGGCGATGAGCACCACACCGGCCGCGATCAAAAGGGGAAGGCCGAGCCCAAGAATCCGGCGGAGGACGGGACGCGTCCGGCTCGTCAGGACCGAAACGGGACGGAGAAGGAGCGGGATCAGTGCGAGAAGCGGAAAAATGAAAAGCAGGACGGCCTGCAGCAGACTTGAACGCCCGGGCAGATCCGCCCAGAGGTTGGCGGTCAGGGCCTCTCGTCCCGTGATCATCCAGAGATGGGACGAGAGGAACGGCAGCAGACCCGCGACCCCGAGGGCGAGGGTCCCGGATAACCGGTCGGATCCGGATGCGCGCACCGTCCACAGACTCAGGGCCGCCAGGAGGGCGAATCCGAGGGCGGCGCCCCCCGTGATAAAGAACAGCACGGGGACCGAAAAAAGGATAAGGAGGCCGGAAAGTCCGTTCCGTTTCGAACCGATCCGCAGGACGCCGTTCAGGGCGGCCAGGCAAATCACCAGGGCGAGAGCGGTATGGACGGGGTACGCGTAATGATGATGCAGCCCGAAAAGCACGATGACGGGGAGCAGGTAAACGATGGCGGGGATCGCCCTTCGGGTTAAAAACTCGAGCCAGAGGCGGGTCAGAAGGCCGACGAGGAGCAAGAGTCCGCACAGGACCGCCGCGCCGGGCAGGGGAAATCGGAGAAATTGCATCAGCAGGGCCGACGCCCAGGCGACGACTCCCCCGGGCGTGTCGAGGAAAGCCCGGAAGAAACGGGCTTCAAAAAAGAAGACAGGCTCCTGGCCCTGATAGATCAGTCCGGGGCCGATTCCCAGCCGGAAATTGAAAAACAGAAAAACCGAGAAGACCGCGTCGACGAGCCATTCGAAACGAGGCCGGACCGGCCGGGAGAAAAAACGGGTTTCATGATTCCGCATATCCGGTGTCTGGATGAATTCGTGCGTCATGACAACAACGGAGATGTCTTTCAGGGCGTGTCGAACAGCGCCGCATTGGCATCGAGTTCGAAGAGCAGGTCGTCCCGGCACACATCCGCGACCATGCAGACCGAAGGCATGTCGGCCAGCCCGTTTTCCCGCGCGACATCCTGCCAGATCGCGATGTCTTCGGGTTTCTTTAAAAAGACCGTCGTGTCACAGATATTCTGGAGCGTCGCGCCGCGCGTACGGATCAAAGTGTCCACGATCTCGACCGTTTTCTGCATCTGCGCGCGGGTATCTCCGGCATGGACGGTTCGACCCGTTTCGTCGATCGAGGCGGTGCCCGAGACCAGGATATGGGTGCAGTCTTTCTCCCGGATGCACATGGCCCGGGAAAAGGCGGATCCGTACCGGAACGCCGATCTCTGTTTGACGCCGGTCAAGGGTTCGATTTCGACCTGACGGGCATCGCCGGGGAGCACGGCGAACACATCCATCGTGCCGGCTGCGCCGTCCGGATTGTCTCCGCGTATCCCGGTCGATGCCGGCAGATACACGTCTTCGGCTTGCCGATTTTCCGAGCCGGGATCGGCCAGGAGGCCGAAAGCCTGGAACCGTTCATTGCGGGCCAGATTGAAATCGCCGTACCAGTCGAGAATCCGGGACAGGTAAATCCATGTGCGCACGACATGGCGGAATGACGCCCCCTCCCGTGCGAGCAGCGCCGCGGTGCGGTCGAACATCTCGCGGGTCTGCTCGGTCCGGGACCGGACCTTCCCGTCCGCCTGGGGACGGCCGTGCATGTTCTGGAGGGTGATGAAGGTCGTCCCGTTCCGCCGGTAGGCCCGTCCCACCGGCCGCCCTCCCTCGCGGATCGTCCAGATTTTCTCGACGAGCCCGCCGTTTTTCACGGCCCGGATCTGCACGCCCGAGAAGCCGTCCCCCCAGTAGGGATTCCCCTGGATATAGGTCATGGGCAGGTCTTCGGCGCGTTCTCCGTTGTGCAGGGACGATCGCCTTCCCTCGATCACCGCGTCCCGGATCGAGAGGCTGCCGAACAACCGTTCATGGACGATGTGCAGGTCGTGGGCATGCAGGATGTCCGCGATCTCCGAATAAATCGTCCGGGAGACCCGGATGGGATCTGCCGTTGCGTCCGTGACCGAGGCGCTGATATGAATCTGATCGTGACTGATCCGTGTGGTGGCCAGTTTGGCCGAGTCCAGCCGTTTCAATTCCGGTTTCGCCATGGCGGTATCTTTGGAGTCCTTCCTGTTCGTTATGCCGGATGACCGCACCCGTTTACCGGGATGCCTTCTGATAGAGATCCGGGCTGTCGGCCGTCGGCCTTCCGGGTTTTACATCGGGGTCCAGCCCCGCCTGGACGATATTTTCTCCCATCGCCGTTCGCGCCCACGTCCTCGGATCGACCCGGACCGGACCCGAGACCAGTTCGGGGACATTGTATGTTTGAAGGAACGACTCATAAAACGCGGGATCTTTCTGGGGCATCAGCACGGGTTTCGAGACCCTCCCGTCCGGCGACAGGGCGCTGAGATAGGGACGCGCCAGCAAGCCGTCCTGGCGTTTGGAGCTGAACACGAACCAGCGGCTGTTGCGGGACCACGAATGGTAGCTGTCGACCTGATCGCTGTTGCATTCGAGCCGCCTGTATTTCAGGGTGGGAAGATGGAGCAGATACAGGTCCGCACTCTTCAGGTAGACGGGGAAATTGCTGTAATCCGACCGGGTGAACATCAGCCATGTGCCGTCCGGGGAAACACGGGGAAGCGTGATGCTGCCCCCGATCTGTTCCGCCGAGATCACGGTCTCCGGAGCGCCCCAGGTTTGGGTGACCGGGTCGTAGGCGATGCGCATCAGATCGTAGCGGATGTTTTCCCAGTACAAGTCTTCCCGCCCGTCCCGGTCGGCCACATATTGATCGAGCCGGTCTGCGGCGCAGAAATACAGGGTCCTGCCGTCCGGCGCCCAGCAGGGAAAGGTTTCCATGCGGTCGGGATCCGCGATGCCGGGATTCGTCGTGATCAGATTCCGTTCGATGTCATAGATCACCAGGTCGGAGGCGGAATCGAGTACATCCCGGCTCTCGCCGCGCGCGTGGAAAAACATGGTCAGCTGGTTGACGGAGAAGGCGATGAGATTCCCGTCCGGATGCCAGGTCGGATAGGCGCCCGCCCGGTTGAAATCCGTCGCCGTATTCACCTTGAAAATCTGATCATTCCGGCGGATCAACGTGCCGGAACCCGCCCCCCCCCGCAGATGCATCAGCATGACGTCGGGATCGCCATCCCGGAAATGATGACAATTCATGCAGTTGTCGTCGGTCAGGCGATTGACGAGGATGGGCCGTTCGTCGAACGTTTCCAGATTGCGCTGATAGAGTCCCATGACCGTCCAGAGGCTGTAGGCGGGATTGATGAGCCGGTAGGCCAGGTAGGAATCGACGGGATCTTCGGCGATCCGGTTGACGATGGGACGATAAGCCTGCCATCTGCCGTCTTTCCGGATGCGGACGGTCAGGGTCAGCGTGCCGCCCCGGTTCTCTTCGAGCAGCCGTTTCCACGGCCGGATGGGAATCCGGAAAACCCCGTCCCTGGCCTTGACGACGATCGGCCCGCCCGATTCGAAGGCGATCTCGAGAACGGCCCGGTCCGCCGGTTCCCGGATCCGGAAATTCAGGGGGGCGATATTGGGCGGGATGATGATGCCCGCATAATCCGGATCGATACGCGGCGGCCTGTCGAGAGTCTCCGCCGTCCCGGACGCATCGTTACAACCCGCGGAGAGCAGGAAGAGACAGCCGGCCGAAAGGACAACCAGCCCGTATTTGAGGAAATGGCTCATAAACTCACCTGCCGGAAAATAGTTGCCTCTTTCGGATATGGAACCATTCCGTGTTTGGCCCCTCCTACCCCGTCCCTTTTTGAATGGACGGTTCGATGCCGCGACCGGAATCGATCCGGTTCCATGTCCGCCCGCGCGTTCACGGGGACGTCCCGGCATACATCATATAAAACCAGTATGTATCGGCGTGGCTCCGGCTCAGATCGGCGTACGCGGCATCCCGGTTGCCGCCGTGCCGGGCAAGCACCCGTTCAAACTCCCGGAACCGGTCGATTGTCGATTTCCGGATGTCCATCCGGGATGCGGCCGGGTCGGCGTGTTCTTTTTTCAGGCTCAGATAGGCGATCAGCGCCTCTTCATAATGACGGGGCATCTGCGACCCGGCTGCCTGGCCGTGTTTTTTGAGGAGTTCGAGAAATCCGTCCAGATCCCGCCGGACCAGACAATCCATGATCAGATAGGAGAAGGCCATCCGGTTGGCCGGAGCCTGGCGGAGCAGATTCCCGAGATCGATCTCGGGGTGATCGCTCATGACGATGAAGTTCTCTCTGGGCATCAACGCATGCAATTTCTGAAGCGCGGTCTCCCCGCGCAGCCGCGAAGGATCGGCCAGACAGGCGAGATAATGATCCGCCCACTTCCGGCTGTTCGGATTCCGGCGCAGCCGTGCGAGATACCGGTGCGCGGCCTGAAACTCATCCTGTATGATGTTGACCAGGGCGAGTCGCTTCAGGACGATCGCGGTTTCACCGTACAGCGTCAGGGCCTCGGAAGCCCAGCGCTCGGCTTCATTGATGTGCCCGAGTTCAAAGAAGAAATCGCTCAGGTCGAGGGGGTATTGATATCCGAGATCCTTGTGGAGAAACAGGCCGTAATGGCCGAAATGCTGCGGAATGGTGAAAAAACGGGACCCCATGGCGCCGGTATGAAAGAGCGCCCGGTTGATATGGAAGAGACACAGGGGATCCTGCACCGTACGGGCGTCGATCCGGCTGACGACATTTTTCCATGCCCCCTGATGCGCCGCGTGCCGGATCGTGAGCATCTTCCTCTCTTCACGAATCCGGAGACCGGCCGCCGCGACAAGGAAGACGGACAAAAGGACCGAGACGCCCTGAATCAGATCGGTCCGGCCGTGAATCGTCTTCTCCCTGTCCTGTTTCCGAAGGAGAAAGAAGCCGGCCGCGAGAATCAGGATCGAACCCGCGAGCACGGCGCCCGGCGCGTATATCTTCCCCGCATGAAGGAAAAGCGCATGGTGAAAATAGGCCTCCCGGACCGGGACGAGATAGAGGCCGGCCGCGGCGAGCCCGGGCAGGACAAATCCGGCGGACACGAATCCGAGAGGAAGCAGGATGCGCATGCGGACTGATCCGGCGGGATTCAGGAGTTCATAGAGGACGCACAGGGCGACCCAGAGGAGCATGGCACCTGGAGAAAGGAGATAGATCGGGACGAGAAGCGCGAGTGCGGATACGAAACGCGTCCCGGGTTTCCGGGACAGCGCGTCGCGGTAGAGGATGAATCCCTCCAGCGCGAGGATGAGCGACAGGGTGCGTACGACAGGAAAATCATACCGGGCCTGCAGTGACACGAGAAGAAGGGCGGGCAGGATCGGGGCGAACCACCGGCGGCCCGGGCGGAACAGCACATAAAGGAGGAAGGCGGTCAAGAGCGCCAGACCGGCGAGTATCGCCGCCCCCAGCCATTCGATCCGGTACAGGTCTGTGAGATAGGCCGCCACGTAATCGAGAAACCCTCCGGGTATCCGGAGTCGCTCCCTGAGAAAATAACCGTCTGAGAAGAAAACGGGTTTCTGGGAGAAACGGATCAGTTCCGGGCGGACAAACAGCCGGTAACCGGCCAGTATTCCGGCCGACAGGACGCCGGCCGGGATGATGGCCCATGCAAACCGTTTTCCCGAGGAATCCGGCGCGTCCTGAAGCGGCTTGTTCTCTTTCCCGGGCCTGCGGCCGTGTTTCTTCATCTGATTATCCGGTCATGAACGGATCGTTGAAAAGACTTGTATTTTGAAATCAATTTATTATTATAGGAGAAAATCCCATGAATGTCAAGGAAAATCCGGACAACCAAGAGGACACGATTGTATGAATCAAAAGACCAGACGCCTCCTGATCACGGGCGCCGGCGGTTTTGTCGGCGGCCATGTCGCCGTCCTGGCCCGCAGCGAATGGCGGGTTTTCGGGAGTTGGCTGCACCGCCCTTTCGATATCCCCGGTGTGGAGAAAATCCGTCTGGATCTGACCGATCACCGGGATCTCCGGGACAGGATCCGGGAAATCAGTCCGGAGAGCATCATCCATTGCGCAGCCATGAGCAACATCGATACGGCACAATCGGATCGGATAACCGCCCGGCGGATCAATACGGAGGCCACGAGAGTGATCGCCGGAGAATCCGCAAGGATCGGTGCCCGGTTGATCTTCACCTCCACGGACATGGTGTTCGACGGCCGGCGGGGCGATTATTCTGAGAGCGATCCGGTCGCGCCGTTGAATCTGTACGGGGAATCGAAAGCGGCGGCGGAAGAAGCGGTGCGTGAATCCGTGTCCGATCACGTCGTGGCCCGGCTCGCCCTCGTGTATGGCCGTCCCGTTACGGGGGGAAACTCGTTCTCGGAATTCATCCGGAAACGCATCGCCCGGGATCAGGAAATCCCCCTCTTCACCGATCAATTCAGGACGCCCATCTGGGTCGGTGCACTGGCCCGGCTGCTCCTCGAACTCGCGTCTCACCCGTTCGTCGGGACGCTCCATCTCGGCGGACCGGAACGGATCGACCGCTACGCGTTCGCGCTCAAACTGGCCGTATGCCACGGCCTGCCGACCGGAAATTTCCGGCCCATTTCCATGTTCGACGCGCAGCCGGAGGCGCGCCGTCCGCAGGATGTGTCACTCGACAGCCGGAAAGCCGCGGGATTGCTGCGAACCCCGGTTCCGGGCATCTCCGAAGGGGTCCGGCTGGCCTGATTCTTTTTTTTGAAAACAGTTTGCCTGAGGCGTCGAATTGTATTAAATTGTACGGCTATGAAAAGACAGGAACCCCCGATCAAAGAGGAACACTTCCTCGAAAAGGAATGGCTGGGATCGGACACGCTGAAGATCCGCCTTCAGGACGGGATCGACCCGAACCAGGTCATTCCCCAGCTTCTGGTCTGCTTTGAGAAATATTTCAAGGAAGACATCGTCCGTTTTCTCTTGGACATGGAAAACGTCTCCTTCCCGAACGGGAGCTTCATCGCCATGCTCATCGGGATGACCACCGAGGCGAGACGGCGCGGGGGGGATTTTAAACTCTTCAATGTCTCGGAAACGGCGCGCAACCATTTCTCCACCTTCACGCCGCTGACCTACCTGTCGATCGGGCAGGAAGAAGATTTCCTCGACAACGCGGCGTTTGACGCCTACTCTCAATCCTTCATCGACGAACTGGGATTCGAGACGGGCAAACCGGTCTCGATCCAGGTGGCGGCGCGTGTCGATTCCCTGCAGACGATCACGGATCTGGTAACCCGGCTCGCCCAGAAGGTGAAAATGGATCCGACCGAGGTGAGCAAGCTGAAAATCGCGGTCTACGAGGCGTGCATGAACGTGATCGAACATGGATACCATTTCCATCCCGGCGAGGAGATGGGAATCGAAATCCTCCATGAAACGGATATTTTCAAGGTCACCATCATCGATCACGCAGAACCATTTGACTTTTTCGGAATAAAATCTTATAATGTATCGGAATCTTTCGAGAACAAACAACGCGGCGGATACGGGACCTACATCATCCGGCACAGCGTGGATAATGTGACCTACGAGCCGGACCCCAAAACGGGAAACCGGTTGATATTGGTCAAGAAGATCATACCGGTCGTATCCGAAGATTTGAGGCTTGGAAAAAGAACGATCCAATCCATAAAAAGCGGAAAGGTTCCCGGACTGAAGAAATAAATTTATTTCGGGCGATTAGCTCAGTTGGTTAGAGCGCTGGTCTCACATACCAGAGGTCACAGGTTCGAATCCCGTATCGCCCACACATACCGGGGAGCATGATTTCATGCTCCCCTTTTTTTATTATCACGGGTGTTGTCCGGATGGCATATGACTTTTTTTGACAGGTGACGGCAGGTAAACTGGCATCATTAATCTATGTTTTTTGCAACTGTGAACGATCAGTCAGATTGATGTTGACTGTCAAAAACCTGTAATTTTAGCACGGAGAAAATGCATGTGGTAGCGACCAGCGCAATGCAGATATGGATCGCTGTGTTATAGCTTCCTGTCGCGTCTGCCAGATATCCGCCAAGCCCCGGCCCGCTGACTCCGGCGATACCGTAGGCCATGAAACAAATCGGATACAGACGGGGAAAGGATGCCGTTCCGAAGTGCCGGGAAATGGTGGAAGCGTAGATCACGAAGTTTGCCCCGAAGCAAAACCCGATCAGGCTTACATTTAACATGAGGATCGAATCGGATGGAGAGAGCAGCAATATGGCCGAGGTTGCGGCAAAGCTACCGAGCGACATTGGAATGCATTTGTAATTCCAATGATCGAACAGTTTTCCCCAAATGATTCTACCCGCCCCGTTTCCCACGGCGAATATGGATACAGAAAGTGCCGCCTGCTGCTCAATCAACCCTGCCTTGAGGATGATGGGAGTCAGGTTTCCGATTATCAGCAAACCGCCAAAGGTTCCGGCAAACATCCCGATGAAACTTATATAAAACGGCCAGGTGAACACGACCGATCTGTCATGGGTCGTAAAGGAGCCGCCATCTGCCAAAGGCGGTTCACTCAACAGCGAGGCGGCCAGGAAAAGAATGACGCCTGAGCAGATGCCGGACCATCGGAAGAACGTCAACACATCGGTGCCGTTCAATAGAAAGTAATTTGCTATGGAGGAGAGCAAGACAGCCCCTGCGCCAAATCCTGCAACTGCAACGCCGGTGACCAGACCTTTTTTACCGGGAAACCATTTCATCCCCACGGAAAGCGGACATATATAGCCAAAGCCGAGTCCGCAACCCGTGATAATTCCGACACCCAGGAGTAGTAACGCAAATGAACCTTTTGATATAGAAGCCAGCAGGTAGCCGGTCATAAACATCCCGGCTGCAATACCTGCGGTAAAACACGGTCCTTTCTTCATCATTACCTGTCCGGCTACTATCATCGCAACCGTGAACGTCAAAATCGTTAATCCAAAAATAAATCCGCACTGCCCAGTGCTGAGTCCGTAGTCTTTCAGCAAATAAGGAACAAACGTACTCCATGCATAGATTCCTCCCAATACGGTCTGAATGAGACATCCGGCCGCTAGAACTATCCATCTTTTAGTCATGGTCGGATTCTCCCTCCTGCGGCTTTTAACAACCGATTATTAATGGCATTTCCAAGGTTCCGGGCAGGAGTATATTCTGCCACGATTAGCCGTAGATTCAGCGAATCCAGTCGACGGAGAGCGGCAAAGAGGTTGGCCGCCGCTTCTTTCGTGTCTCCGGATTGGCTGAGGATTTCGACTGCACCCTCAAACGGTTTCACAGAGGGTAGAAATAACAGCACCCCGATGTCTGATTGCGTCTCAAAACAGGCCGGTATCTCCTCAAACACCAAAAGATCTGTAGCGGGTGCATAATGATTCGGCATCATACCGGGACTTTCTGTGGCACAGGATTTTCTTAAAGCTGTTGAGCGTGTTTCCACCTTGCCGATCAGCCGCTCAAGCTCTTCTATCGGAATACCTCCAGGCCGCAAAACAACGGGAGTCGATCCGGAAAATGAAATAACAGTGGACTCAACTCCGACTCGGCAGGCTCCACCGTCAATGATCACACCGCATCGATCTCCCAGCTGCTCTCGCACGTGACGTGCAGTCGTCGGGCTCGTGCAGGTAAATCGATTTGCACTGGGAGCAACCACCGGTGTACTGGTGCGCCGTATCAAATCACGAGCAATCGGGTGTGCGGGCATCCGAACCGCTACCGTCTCGTGTCCCGCCGTTACAATGTCAGGAACCTCTTTGCGCTTAGGAAGGACCAGTGAGAGCGGCCCCGGCCAAAAGGCATCCATTAACCGGAACGCTTCATCTGGAACATGAGACACCAACGGATTCAGTTGCTCTACATCGGCAATATGGGCGATCAGCGGATTATTCTGCGGACGCCCCTTGCAAGAACCCCCACATCTTCAATCAGCGTTCCGTCCCGATCCAGGAAAACCGCCGGACGCGATTCTGAAAAACAATATGACCGGTTTTCGTATTGCATCCTATTGGCCGCCCTCGATCAAACGAATAAGATCTGCTACCTGCCGATGAGCCTCAATGGGATGGCGAAGATTTTTTTCCGGATGTATAATATAAACGTTACACCGCCCATCTCGCGTTACATCAATAAACCCGGCTTCTAATAAATCCGTAACGATTCTATGTACTGCCCGCTCGGTAATTCCGACCGCATCGGCAATATCTCGCAACCGGAACTCAGAATTCTTCGCGATACACAAGAGTACATGTGCATGGTTGGTTAAAAAGGTCCAATGCGAAACGCTTTGTGTTAATTTGTCCATATAGTTCTCCTGTTTGCTGCTTAATATAGACATATTTTCTTCATGATACAAGTATCATGTATTAAATAACATGAAATAGATATCATGTGATGGTTTTGAGTTTCCGGCAATCAATCAGCGGCATATGCTACAGCATCCAGAGGAAAGGCTGAGTAAGAACTCAAAGCTGGCAACCCGAATATATATCACTTCCCGAAATCTGCGAGAGCCTTTCGGTTTGTGAAATCGGGTGGTTTGATCCGACCATTCGATGTCTCAGCACAGCTCTAAATACCGTCATTGGGTTGAATGCTTGTTCTGAAAGGATATCTGAAGCCGGACTCGTGTTGGACACTGTTTGAAGAAAACAGATAATACCGGCCCAAACAGAGAATGAAGGTGAGGAGAATGGAGAGAATCTGGCGGCCGGAGAGAGGTTCCAGAAAAATGTGAAAAAAACCGAGATCCTTTGAATACAAGGGGATAAGAAAACACATCTAACCAGAGAATCGCTCTGGAGAGACGGGTTTCCATCAAAAAAATAGTGGAGACGGCGGGAATCGAACCCGCGTCCGAAAACAGGATCCTGAAGCCCCGCTACGTGCGTAGTCTGTCTTTCAGTTTCAGCCGCGCTGCCCGGCAGACAGGGATGACGCGGACCTATCCCGATTCTGTCTCGTCCTCAACCCTCGGGAGGGGTATTGGACCAGCCCGCCTGAAGTCGACGCACCGTCAGATTCCCGGCAGGCGCGGAATCTGGGGCACGGGCTGCTCTTAGGCAGCCAGGGCGTAGTTATATTCGCCACTTATTCGTTTTCCCGGAGGATTCACCAGGATCCGAGTACCTGGGCACGCGTTCCTCAGCGTCTCTGATTCCGTCGAAACCAGATCGTCCCCATTTCAAAGAACCAACCATTGAACGATTTCAATTTAATATAAGTTTCAGAAAAAAACAAGGCGGACGATCCCTGGGGCGCAAAATCCGTCATTCCGGAAAACCTTTCAACCCGTTGAACCATCTGGCCAGGACGAAAAGATAATCCGAAAGCCGGTTGAGGAAAATGAGGACGGATTGCAAATCCGGATGCGGGGATCGGGATTCGTCCGCTTCGGCGAGACGGACCACGGTCCGCTCGGCGCGCCGGCAGACCGTACGCGCCACATGCATCCATGCACAGGAAGGATCGCCGCCAGGCAGGATGAATCCGGAAAGCGGAGGCAGCTCATCCTTCATCCCGCCGATCCGGGTTTCCAGGAAACGGACATCCTCCGCGGTGACCGGACGCAGCACGCCGGACACGGGCGAATCCGGCGCCGTCGCCAGGATCGACCCCGCACGCAAGAGGACGGACTGGACGGCCCGGAGTTCCCGCCGGAGCGGTTCCTGATCCAGCGGGAGCGATGCGACGACCACACCGATCCAGGCATTCAGCTCATCCACCGTGCCGCACGCCTCCACCCGGACGTGGCCTTTCGAGACATCTCGAAGACCGGGCAAATCAGTCCGGCCTGGTTCTCCCGTTTTTCGGGTGACATCGGTCATGACATCCCACCGGTTTTGGACAGAGAGAATGGGACGGGAAGCACAGAATCCGGGGGATCCGTTCCGTCTGGACTCCCGCCGGAATGCCGGAAAGGATTCGCGGGTTCAGGAATGGGGCCGCTGACTGCAATCCGGGATTCCCGCCGTGGCTGAAATGTATAAAATCCAAAATTAAAAGCAAAAGGATTCTGCAGCCGGTAAGACAATAACGTCAGAGTGTCTTTCATTTTCCCGATAATTTTTCTTATATTCTTGCAATCCTGTGACAATCAATCAATGGAGTTCTCATGGCTTCACCCTTCGAAAAACGCCGCGCCGCCCTCGAAAAGGAGTATCATGCGTTGATCACCCGGAAGAACGTGCGGAACGAACCCGGCAACGGGATATTCCACCGCTACCGGCATCCGGTCGTGACCCGCGAACACACGCCCCTTTTCTGGCGCTATGACTATAACCCGGCGACCAATCCCCGTTTCATGGAACGGATCGGCGTGAACGCGACATTCAACGCGGGCGCGATGGAATTCGACGGCAAAATCATCCTCATGCTGCGTGTCGAAGGGGCGGACCGCAAGTCTTTTTTCGCCGTGGCCGAGAGTCCGAACGGGGTGGACAATTTCAGGTTCTGGGACAAACCGGTCGTCATGCCGGAAACCGATGATCCGGATGTCAATGTCTACGACATCCGCCTGACCCGCCATGAGGACGGATGGATATACGGGGTATTCTGTACGGAACGAAAGGATCCGAATGCCGAAAAAGGGGATTTGTCTTCGGCCGTGGCCCAGGCCGGTATCGCGCGCACAAGAGATCTTGTCCACTGGGAACGGCTGGATGATCTGAAGACGCCTTCTCCCCAGCAGCGCAACGCCGTGCTGCACCCCGAATTCGTGGACGGAAAGTACTTGTTCTACACGCGGCCCCAGGACGGTTTCATCGACGCGGGATCCGGAGGCGGCATCGGCTGGGGCCTGGCGGACGACATCGCCCATGCGGTCATTCAGGAGGAACGCATCGTGGACGACCGGGCCTATCACACCATCAAGGAGCAGAAAAACGGACTCGGTCCCGCCCCTGTGAAAACAGATGCCGGCTGGCTTCAGCTCGCCCACGGCGTCCGGAGCTGCGCCGCGGGTCTCCGGTACACGCTTTATCTCTTCATGACGGATCTGGAAAAACCGTGGGTGCAGATCCGCAGACCGGGCGGGGCGTTCATGGTCCCCGAAGGCGATGAACGGGTGGGCGATGTCTCGAACGTGCTCTTCTCCAACGGCTGGGTGGCGCGTGAGAACGGGGAAGTATTCATCTATTACGCCTCATCCGACACCCGCATGCATGTGGCGACTTCGACAATCGATCAGCTCGTGGATTATGTGACACATACCCCTCCGGATCCCCTGCGTTCGGCGGCCTGCGTCGCCCGGCGGATCGGACTGATCGAAAAGAACCTCGAACTCTCATCCTGAGTCGTGCGGCGGGATTTCAACCGGTGACGGATGCTTCCCGCCACGATCCCAGAACTTTCATGTAATTGGCCCGTTCGAATGCGGCGGGATCGGCCACATGGGTATGGCTCATGCTGCCCTGCATCTGTTCGACGGATTCGTAATCGTGTTTCTCCATCCAGGCGGTCATGTGGTCCAGCACCGTTTTGAAATGGCCGGGACCGTTCTTCAAAACCGCCGAAGTCATCATCGCCACCCGCGCGCCGACCATCATCGCCTTGATCGCGTCTTCCGCCGAATGAACGCCGCCCGTGATCGCGATATCGGCCTCTAAATGGGGAAAAAGGATCGCGGCCCAGCGCAGACGCAGCCGGAGTTCTTCGGGTGAACTCAGCGTCAGATCGGGCAGGACCTCGAGATTCTCGAGGTCCAGGTCGGGCTGATAAAATCGGTTGAAGATCACGACGCCCTTGGCACCGGCTTGATCGATACGCCTGATGATATTCGCGGTCGCGCTGAAAAAGGGGCTTAATTTCACCGCAACGGGAATCGTGACGCGCGCCGCCACATCCTTGACGAGCTGGACGGTCAGTTGTTCGACCTGATTGCCCAGGGACGCCGGATCGGTGGCCAGGAAATAGATGTTCAGTTCGATCCCGTCCGCCCCAGCGGATTCCATCTGCCTGGCGATCTCGATCCAGCCGCCGGCCGAGACGCCGTTCAGGCTGGCGAAAACCGGCACATCGACCGCCTGTTTGACCTTTCGGATGTGTTCCAGATAGGCTTCGCGCGACAGCTTGAAATGATCGATGTCCGGGAAATAGGTGGGGGATTCCGCATAGCTTTCCGTCCCGGCGTTCAGGTTGCGGTCGAGCCCCCGGCTTTCGATCTCCAATTGTTCCTCGAAAAGCGAATGGAGAACCACGGCGGAAGCGCCCGCATCGACCATCTCCCGAATTCGATCGAGATTTTCGCACAACGGGGATGACGAAATTGCCAGAGGCGTCCGCAGCCCGAACCCCATATAATGTGTCGTCAGATTCATCTCTTACCCTCCTGCTGTCATCATCGGTGTGAAAGCGGATTCCATATCCGGTGAACTCAGTCCGGAATTGGACGGATTTACGGTTTTCTTCAAACGATAAGCATATTTTAAAGTTAATACTTTCTAAAATAAGAAGTGTTCCTGAAAATCCGGACAGGAAAGAAACGTCTCATCCCCTATTTCTCCGGTCCATATTACAACTTGTAACTCTCATTCGTACCTTCCCCGTCAAACCAAATAATTAATTTGTATCAATGCAAAAGATTTGCTACTATTGGTATTATCCATCTTATCCGGTTTCACGAAAGACGGAAATCGAAGATGAAACACAAAGAGAAATCCCTCACCACCCCCCTCTTCCTCATCTTCCTGACGCTCGCGGTATGCATCGCCGCCGCCGGTTTTCTGTATTACAGGCAATATGAAAAAAAATACCGCACCGGCGTCGAAGAACAGCTCGCGGCGATCGCGGATCTCAAGTCCGTACAGATCGCATCCTGGTATCTGGACGAGATGAGAGACGCCTCCCTGCTCGCCGGCAATTTTATACTCAAAGGGATGACATCGCGATGGATGGACGGCCGGAATCCGTCGGACAGGGCGACGCTGCTCTCCTATTTTTCCGCCCTGATGAAAGAACACGATTACGCGGGGATCCTGCTGGTCTCCGATCAGGGCCGGGTGCTCCTTTCGACCGGCACGACCGAACGGGTCGGTCCGTTTCTTGTTCCTTTCGTCAAACAGGCGACCGAAACCCGGACCGTGGTCTCGACGGGCCTGTACCCTTGTCCGGTCCATGAACAGATCCACATCGACTTCGTCTCCCCGGTTGCTCACGACAAGAAGACCGCCCTCATATTCCGGATGAACGCGGAGGATTTCCTCTTCCCCCTGCTTCAGTTCTGGCCCACGCCGAGCCGCACGGCGGAGACCCTGCTCGTCCGACGGGAAGGCGGAGAGGTCGTCTACCTTCACGAACTCCGGCACCGGCAAGACGCCGCGTTCACCCTGCGCTTCCCATTGGAGAAAACGGATCTTCCCGCCGCCATGGCCGTCCGGGGAGTGGAAGGCACCGCAGAAGGGAACGATTATCGCGGAGTCCGGGTCATCGCGAACATCCGGGCCGTCCCGGGAACCCCATGGTTCCTGATCGCGAAGATGGACGAATCGGAAATCGCCGCGGCTCTGGGCACGGAGATGGGGGAAATCATCGTCCTCGTCTGCATCCTGATTCTGGCCGCGGGGCTGGGCGCCGGCCTGGTCTGGCGGCATCAGCGCGCCCGGTTTTACCGGGAGAAATTCGATTCCTCGCAAAGGCTTCTCGCCCTTTCCGCACGCCAGGAGGCCATCCTCGCCGCGGTGCCCGATATCATCATGGAGGTGGACAACCAAAGAGTATATACCTGGGCCAACCGGTCCGGACTGGACTTCTTCGGGGAAGATGTGATCGGGAGGGAGGCCGCGGATTTCTTCGAGGGCGAACAGGACACGTATCGCGTCGTCAAGCCGCTGTTCAACGGGATCGAAGACGTAATCTATGTCGAAAGCTGGCAGCGGCGCCGGGACGGCCAAAAGCGGCTGCTCGCATGGTGGTGTCGGACCCTGAAGGACGGAAACGGAAATATCATGGGTACGCTCTCCACCGCGCGCGACATCACGGAAAGGAACCGATCCGAAGAACACATCCGCAGTATGAACCGGATTCTGAAGATCCTGAGCAACATCAATCAGGCCATCGTGCGCATCCGCGACCTGCGGAAGCTGTTCGATGAAACCTGCCGCATCATCGTCGAAGACGGCGGCCTGACAATGGCCTGGATCGGCCTGCTGGATGAAACCGCTCAGAAAATCGAGATCGCCGCACGCCGCGGCGGTTCGGATGCTTATTTCGGGCAAATCGATCTTTCTGTGACCGGGCCGCCCCGTCCCTATTGCCCGATCGACTGCGTCCTGCGTGAAAAAAAGCATGTGATCTGCACCGTCCCTCCGGATGAAGCGCAGGCGGCGCCCTGTCAGAAATTACTCCTTCAGATGGGTGTGCACTCTTCCGTCTCCTTCCCGCTGATCGTGAGCGGGCGGATGACAGGGATGCTCAATGTATACGCAGACGTACCCGGTTTTTTCGACGACGCGGAAATCAAACTGCTCGATGAACTGGCCATGGATGTCTCATTCGCCATCGAAAACGCCGAGAAAGAAACCGCGCGCAGGCTGGCGGAGGATGCGTTGCAGGAGAGCGAGGCCCGCTTCCGGCGGCTGGCCGAAAACGCGCAGGATTTGATCTATCGATACGAATTCATCCCGAAAAGGGAGTTCACTTACGTCAGTCCGGCCGCCACGGTTATGACCGGTTACACGCCCGAAGAGCACTACGCCGACCCCGACCTGGGATTCAAACTCGTGCATCCGGACGACCGGCCTTTGCTCGACTCCCTGGGACACGGTAGAATCCCGGATGATCAGCCTTTGATACTCCGCTGGGTCCACAAGGACGGTACGGTGATCTGGACGGAGCAGAGGAACGTCCCCATCCTCGATCCCAAGGGCAATCTGATCGCCGTCGAAGGCATCGCCCGCGACGTCACGAAACGCAAACAGGCCGAAGAAGCCCTCGACAGAGAACGCACCCTGCTCCGGACGCTGATCGATCATTTGCCGTGCGCCATTTTCGTGAAGGACAACGAATACCGTAAACTCATCGTCAACCGGCTCCATATCGACAGCGTTCTGGGACACCTGAAATATCTGCAAATCAATTCCGACATCAATATCCTCGGCAAAACCGATTTCGAGGTCTTTCCTAAAGAATTGGCGGAGAAATTTATTGTCGACGATCAGAAGGTGATCCGGGACGGCAAATCCATCCTCAACAAACTGGAATCCGGCATGGGACCCGATGGGGAGAAAATCTGGCTTCTGGTATCCAAAGTGCCGCTGCATGATCAGGACGGATCGATCATCGGGATGGTTGGCATCACGAACGACATCACGGAGATGAAACGCGCGGAAGAACAAATCCGGAAAGACCTCGAGGAGAAAGAGGTCCTGCTCAAGGAAATCCACCACCGCGTCAAGAACAACCTGGCCGTGATCTCGAGCCTGCTCAACCTCCAGTCCAGACAGATCCGGACGAAACAGCAGGCCGTCGAGGCGTTCCGGGAAAGCCGGGACCGGATTCTCGCGATGGCGCTCGTCCACGAGAAGTTGTATCAGTCCCATAATTTCGCCGGCGTGGACATGAAATCGTACATCGGGGAAATGGTGAGTCAGTTACGGAATGCATATCGTCTGTCCCAAGAAATCCGGATCGAGCTCGACATCGAAGACGCCGTGATCGACATCAACCGGGCCATCCCCTGCGGGCTCATCCTCAACGAACTGATCACCAACGCGCTGAAACACGCTTTTCCGCAGGAGAGAAAAGGACAAATCACCGTCTCGTTCAAACCGTCCGGGGATGCGTCCTACGCCCTGACCGTCTCGGACGACGGTGTCGGCATGCCGCCCGGCCTCATGCACGCGGAATCCAGGACCTTCGGCCTGAACCTGATTCACCTGCTCACCTCCCAGATCGGCGGCGAGTGGTCGGTCGACACGGATCGGGGAACCGCATTCCGGATCCGGTTTCCACGGGACGCAAAATGATTTTACAAAGAGCGAATTTCCCGGATCCGGGTCCGCCGCGGAACGCCGCCGGCCGGTTTCCTGAAAAAAAGACCGCCGAATCCCCTCCCGTTCATCCTCCCGCCTTGACTTTTTTCAAAAAAAAGTCCATATTGGAACGGTTTGATTTTTCACGGTTCCACGCCTGCTTGAACGGGACGGAAATGACATGATCATCGAAGAACGCGCATACGCACGCGCCGGATTGCTGGGCAACCCCTCGGACGGGTATAACGGCAAGACCATCTCCATCATCGTGCGCAATTTCGGCGCCCACGTCTCCCTCTATCAATCGCCGGAACTCCGCATCGAGCCCCAGATCGAAGACTCCGGCGTGTACAGGAACATCTATCATCTGATCGAATCCGTGAGCCTGACGGGTTATTACGGCGGTTCCCGCCTGCTTAAGGCGGCGATCAAGAAATTCTTCGAATACTGCTCGGCCCGGGGGCACGCCTTCTCGCACAAAAATTTCACGATCCGGTACCGGACCTCCATCCCGCGCCAGGTCGGCCTCGCCGGATCGAGCGCCATCATCACGGCCTCCCTGCGCGCGCTCATGCGGTTTTACGAAATCGACATCCCGGTCGAAATCCTGCCTAACCTCGTGCTCGCCGCGGAAAGCGAGGAACTGGGCATCAACGCCGGGCTCCAGGACCGGGTCATCCAGGCCTATGAAGGCTGCGTGTACATGGATTTCGACCGCCGGATCATGGAAGAAAAGGGGCACGGCGCGTATGAGCGGATCGATCCGGCCCTGCTCCCGAAGCTCTACATCGCCTACAGGACGGACCTCAGCAAGGAATCCGGCAAGGTGCTCAACACCATCCGCACCCGGTGGGAGAAGGGGGATCCCGAGACGGTCGACACGCTGAACCGGATCGCGTCGATCGCGGAGGAGGGCCGCGAGGCCATCCTCAGGGGCAGGCACGGACGGCTCCATGACCTGATGGACGAAAATTTCGACTGCCGCGCCCGGATCATGCCGATCAGCGGGCGGAACCGGGACCTGATCGATGCCGCCCGGGCCTGCGGGGCCTCCGCGAAGTTCACCGGATCGGGCGGCTCGATCATCGGCATCTACCGGGACGACCGGATGCTCAACAAACTCTCCATCGCGCTGAAACGGGTCAACGCCCGCGTCATCAAGCCGTATATTTTGTGAGGCCAAGAGGCCGCGGACGGCATCGTACGAGACGATTTTCCGCGGAATAACCGATCGTGAAAGGATGAAAACATGGTCAAGAAAGCCGTGATCCCCGCCGCCGGCCTGGGGACCCGCTTCCTCCCCGCCACCAAGGTCCAGCCCAAGGAAATGCTGCCCATCATCGACACGCCGACCATCCAGTATGTGGTCGAAGAAGCGGTGGACTCCGGCATCGAAGACATCCTCATCGTCACGGGCAAGGGCAAGCGGGCCATCGAGGACCACTTCGACCGCAACTTCGAGCTCGAGGCGCATCTTCAGGAGAAAAACCAGGAAGCCTGGCAAGACGCGATCCGCCGCCTGGCCGACATGGCGAACATCCACTTCATCCGGCAGAAAGAAATGAACGGCCTCGGCGACGCCATCGATCACGCGCGCCATCATACCGGGGACGAGCCCTTCGTAGTTCTGCTCGGCGACACGGTCATCCGCTCCGCGATCCCGGTCACACGCCAGCTGATCGACATCTATGAACAGTACGGCTGCTCGATTCTCGGGGTCGAGACCGTCCCCCGTGAGAAAATCTCGAGGTACGGCATCTTGGGCGGCAACCGGATCAGCGGCCACATCATGGAGGTGACGGACATGATCGAGAAACCCTCCCCCGAAGAGGCGCCTTCCAATTTTGCGATCGCGGCCCGGTATATCCTGACCCCCGAGATATTCAGGGCCATCGAAGAGACGCCGCGGGGCAAGAACAACGAAATTCAGATCACGGACGCCCTGAAGATTCTGATGCACCGCGAGAAGATCATCGCCTACAAATTCGAGGGAAAACGTTACGACATCGGCAACAAACTGGATTACCTGAAGACTACCATCGAATTTGCGCTGGAACGGGAAGAATTCGCCGCACCCCTCACGGCCTTCCTGCGCGAAATCACCGGGAAGCGAAAAGGCAAGACCGGTGCCGGATCCGGCCCTGTGAACGGATGAGAAAAACATGTTTTTCACAGTAATTCACTTCTTTTTATCCGTTTATACCTGTTTATTGGTTTGTACGGTAAGAAGATTCTCGATTCCATCGAGCAGAAGAGAGCCGGCATGAAAGGTTAAGATTCTGTGCCGGGAGGGAGCCGTACTCCCGATTGCGGGGAGGGAGTTATACGACCGGCCTGGACATTCCGGCAAACACGGCATTTCGTTCGGGAGTCAGACTCCCTCACAGCAAAGGGGATGATTTACGGGTGACGCCTGATGAGTTGTGAGTCACCCTTTTCCATATTCGGATGACTGGAGAGAATCCCATGAAAAAACATCTTCACCCCGTTTATCTGCTCTTCGGCCTGCTCCTCGCCGGCTGCGCGGACGACACGCACGTCGAGATTCTCAAACTCGCGCATGAGCTCGACACGTCGCATCCCGTGCACAAGGGCATGGTATTCATGGCCCGGCGGGTGGCTGAACTGTCCGACGGCAAAATGCGGATCGACATCTATCCCGGGGGGCAGCTGGGACAGGAGCGGGAGCTGATCGAACTGCTCCAGATCGGCAGCCTGGCCATGACCAAGGTCTCGACCGCGCCCCTGGAATCCTTCGTGCCGGAGATGAAAATTTTCGGGATCCCCTACCTCTTCCGGGACGATGAACACCGGTGGAAGGTGCTCAGCGGGGAAATCGGGGAAAGGCTGCTGCTGGCCGGGCAGGATTATCTGATCCGCGGATTGTGCTATTACGACGCCGGGAGCCGGAGCTTCTATACCAAGAGCCAGCCCATCCTTAGGCCCGACGACCTGAGCGGACTGAAGATCCGCGTCATGAAGAGCATCACCTCCATGGAGATGGTGAGGAGCCTGGGCGGGTCCGCGACCCCCATCCCCTGGGGCGAGTTGTATACGGCGCTGCAGCAGGGCGTAGTCGACGGCGCGGAAAACAACCCCCCCAGTTTCCACCTGTCGCGCCATTATGAAGTGTGCAAATACTACAGCCTGGACGAGCACACCTCCGTGCCGGACATCCTGCTGATGAGCCGGGCGGTCTGGGAGCGCCTTTCGCCCCGGGAACGGGAATGGCTGCAGCAGGCGGTGGACGAATCTATCCCTGTCCAGCGTCAATACTGGCAGGAGGCGGTGGATGAGGCGCTGCGTGTGGTCCGGGAAGCGGATGTGCAGGTGCTCTATCCGGACAAGGCGCCTTTCCGGGAGCGGGTGAAACCCATGCACGAATCCTACCGGGGGACCACGATTTATGATCTGATCCGGGAAATCAACGCGGTCGAATAACCGAGGACGGGCCCATGCAAAAATTCATCGAAATCGTCAACATCATCGTCTCAAAAATCCTGATCGTGCTCATGGCCGTCATCGTGCTGGACGTCACATGGCAGGTGATCACGCGGTTCATCCTGAGAAACCCGAGCTCATACACGGAAGAGCTGGCCGGTTTCCTGTTGATCTGGATCGGCCTGTTGGGTGCGAGCCACGCGCTCTACACGAAAGCGCATCTGGGAATCGATGTGCTGACCTACAAACTCACGGGCGTCAGACAACGGATCGTGGAGGGGGTCATCTATGCACTCGTCTTCCTGTTTGCGCTGTTTGTCATGGTCATCGGAGGATACAAACTGGTCGCGCTGACGCTCAGACTGAACCAGATCTCTCCGGGCCTGAAGATCCCGATGGGCTATGTCTATACGGTGCTTCCCGCCTCGGGCCTGCTCATGATGCTCTATGCCGCGGGATTTATGTTCAGGGCCCTGAAGGGCGCCGGAGATCATGAACCGGCGCATCATGTCAGCGTGGTGGAATAACTTCGAAATCAAAGGAAGAGAGCCGTCATGGAACTTTCCGTACTGGTACTGATCGTCAGTTTTGTCGTCCTGCTGCTCATGAGCGTGCCGATCGCGATCGCCATCGGCATCACCACCATACTCACGATGCTGTTCACCATCCCGCCCGGACCGGCGGTCACCACCGTGGCGCAGCAGATGGCCACGGGCATCAACAGTTTCGCCCTGCTGGCCATCCCGTTTTTCATTTTGTCCGGACTCCTGATGGGCCGGGGCGGCATCGCCCGGCGGCTGGTGGATTTCGCGAAGGTGCTGGTGGGGATGTTTCCCGGCGGACTGTCTTATGTGAACGTACTCGCCTGCATGTTTTTCGGCGCGATCTCCGGGTCGGCCGCGGCCGCGACCTCGGCGATCGGCGGATTCATGATCCCCATGATGAACAAGGAAGGATATGACAAAAACTTCAACACCGCGGTCACCGTGACCGGTGCGACTACCGGACTCCTGATCCCGCCGAGCAACGTGCTGATCGTCTACTCCCTCGCAAGCGGAGGCGTCTCGATCGCCGCCCTGTTCATCGCGGGGTATCTGCCGGGATTCCTCCTGGGCCTCGGACTGATGGGCGTGTGCGCGGTGGTCGCCGTGATCAGGAAATATCCGGTCGGGGAACGCATCCGTTTCGTCCCGGCCGTGAAAAAGCTCCTCGATGCGATTCCCAGCCTGCTGCTGGTCGTGATCGTCATCGGCGGCATCATCGCCGGTTATTTCACCGCGACCGAGGCCAGCGCCGTGGCGGTGATCTATTCCCTGATCCTTTCCGTCCTGATTTACAGGGAAGTCAAGGTCACACAGTTGCCTGAGATCCTGCTCAAGACCGTGGAGACCACCGCGATCGTGATGCTGCTCATCGGGACCTCCCGGGCCATGTCGTGGATCCTCTCGTACGAGAACATCCCGCAGGGCATCAGCGCGTCGCTGACCGGGTTTTCGGATAACAAATATGTCATCCTCCTGATGATCAATTTCATCCTGCTCATCGTCGGGACGTTCATGGACATGACCCCCGCTGTCCTGATTTTCACGCCGATCTTCCTGCCGATCGTAACCGAGCTGGGCATCACCCCCCTGCATTTCGGTATCATCATGGTGCTGAACCTCTGTATCGGGTTGTGTACGCCTCCGGTGGGGTCCGTTCTCTTCCTGGGATGCGGCATCGGCAAGACCACGATCGCCCGGGTCACCCGGTCGCTTTTGCCTTTCTATGTGGTCATGGTCGTGGTCCTGCTGCTGGTCACCTACATCCCCTGGATCGTGGAGGTCCTGCCGCGCGCGTTCGGCTATTGAGGGGATTTCCGGAAATGCAATGTTCGCCACGCGCAATGACAGCAAGCAACTGAAGGTCGGATTTATCGAAAAGATTGAATCCCTTTATGATTCAAATTTCGCAGGTTTGTTAAACATAGTCTTTCAAACGAAGGGGGCCGGCATGAAAAAAACAATCCTGATTCTACCTGTCTTGTCACTCGTCCTGCTGTTCCATGCTTCCTGCATAAGAGAAATCAATGCGCCGCAGCGGACAATCCGCGTCGCCATGCTGGCCTCAGGCACGACATTCGACGACATGGCATTCCTTCAGAACTGTAAAACCGGTTTGGAACGGGCGAAAACGGACTTCGGCCTCGAATGTGTTTACGATATCGATACGAGCACTGCCCGATACCGGGAAAGACTTGAACGGTTTGGCGATCGGAATTTCGATTTGATTCTCGCCGTCGGGTATATGTGGAACGATGCGGTTGTGCAGGCGGCCCCGCAATATCCGGGAACACGATTCGTCCTGGTGGATGCCGGATTATCTGAGCCGCAGGCGAACGCGGTGAGCATATTGTTCGATGTGGATGAGGCCGCTTATCCGCTGGGTTTTTTATCCGCATGGTGGGCCTTCCACCATGGCGACGGAAATCCGGCCGTGGGGTTCGTCGGCGCACTGGAGATTCCGCAGATCAGGCAGTTCATCGAGCCTTACCTGAATGGCGTGGATCGTCATAACCGGAAATATGGCAAACGCGTCGCCCATTACGGCGATTATGCGGGCACCTTTGTCGATTTCGATCTGGGCGGACAGATTGCCGACAGCCTCATCTCCCTGGGCGCCGATGTGATCTTCGGCGTGGGAGGACTGACCGGCAACGGCGCATTGCTCAAAGCCGGAGAACGCGGGAAGCAGGGCATCGGTGTGGACGTGGATCAGACCATCTCTTTTCCGGAGGTTTCGGACATACTGCTCTCTTCCGCCATGAAAGGCCTCGATCATGCCGTTTATGCCGTGGTCAAATCCCATACCGAAAACAACTTCGACGGCGGCGGCGTATATACGGGTAACCTTGCCAACCGGGGCGTTGATCTCGCACCCTATCACGCTTATCAATCGCAGATACCCGACAGCATCCAAACCGAGATCGAGACGATCAGGGCGGGAATCATGGATGGAAGCATTTCGACGGGCTGGTAGGCACATCCTGCCTTGATTCAACCCATACACGGATCGACTGGACACCCGTTTCCCAGGATGAATTCTGAGGGGAACTATCCCCGGATGATCGCCAACAACATCGATATGAAAAAATGCTCGATCTGATTGGTTCCGTCCGCCTCGATGAGGTCGCGCATTATTTGTCGGGGATGATGGGATAGGCGGAGACGGCAATTCGTAACACACAAACACCGGATCACAGCCAGATCGTCACGCCCGCCCCCCCCTCTTCCCGTCGCCCGGGCGTATTCCGGCGGATATTCTCAAGAAAGGGACCTCCGGTCCGGCCCGCATCTCCCCCAGCCCCTTCAGGGGACTCATTTAAGCGCCCGGGTGATATCGTTGTAAACCACAAACACCATGAGTCCGATCAGAAGGAACATGAAAACCTGCTGAATCGCCAGTTTGGCCTTCAGCGGGAGATCACGGCGCGCCACGCCCTCGACACCGAGAATCAGGAGGTGGCCTCCATCCAGCACCGGAATGGGAAGCAGATTCAGGATTCCCAGGTTGAGACTCAGCATGGCCATGAAACTGAACAGGGTTCCGAATCCCGACCGGGCGCTCTCACCGGCCATCCTGGCGATCGCCACGGGACCGGCAAGCGACCGAACGGACTCCTTTCCGGTCACGAGCCGGCCGACCACATCCACGATCAACCGGGTCAGATACATGAAATTGTCTCCGCCCTGCCGGAATCCCTCGACGAGGGATGCGTTCCGGACGAGCAGTTCCGGCGCGATGCCGATGAGACCGACCTCTCTCTCTCCGTCCCGGGAAGGAATGGTCTCGGATTTCGGGACAATGATGTGCGTGATCAGGCTGTCTGCGCGCCGGATCAGGATCGAAAGCGGCTTCCGGGGAGAGGCATGAACGATCTGCGCCATTTCCTCCCATGTGCCGACCGCCACATCGTCGATGGAGACGATCCGGTCTCCGGGCAGGATCCCCGCATCCCGGGCGGGCCCGGCCTCCGCCACCTGGCCGATCACCGGTTCCCTGGAATACTCTCCGATTCCATAAATGAAAACACCCCCCACAAAAATACAATAGGCCAACAACAGATTCATCACGGGACCGGCCAGGATCACGGAAAACCGGCTGATCCAGGGTTTGGAGCGGAATTCCCACGGCGAGGGTTCGGCGGAAAGCTGTCCCGTATCCATGCTTTCATCCACCATGCCCGCGATCTTGACATACCCGCCGAAGGGAATCGCCGAAATACAGTAATCCGTCTCCCCGACTTTCTTCCCGAACAGACGCGGGGGATAACCCATCGAGAACCGGTCTACCCGGATTCCGAACAGTTTCGCGGCCAGAAAATGTCCCGATTCATGGATAAAAATCAGGATGCCGAGCACAAAAATCGTCGCCAAGATCGTCGTCATTTATTCAAACCTTTCTTTTTTCGAACCCTGAAACTCGTGTTCTGTTGCCTATTGTCGACCGCCGACCGCTTCCTATTTTGAATCTCCTCCGTGCCCTATGGATGGCCATATTCGTTCCATATCCTCTCCCGCGTCTCGCGATCCGCCCGCAGGATCTGTTCGAGATCCGGACTCTCCATTGTACCGTGCGCATCCAGTGCGCGTTCCACGAGCTCCGCGATCTGAGGGTAGCGGATTTTCCGGTCGAGAAACAACGCCACGGCCACCTCGTCGGCCGCATTGAACACAGCCGGCGCCGTTCCCCCGGTTTCGATCGCCGCGAAGGCGAGACGCAATCCCGGGAACCGGTCAAGATCCGGAGGCTGGAACTGAAGCGCGAACGGCCTGGAGAAATCCTGGCTTCCCCAGGGCCCCTCCCACCGGTCCGGAAAACTCAGCGCATAGGCGATGGGCACGCGCATGTCGGGCTGTCCGAGCTGGGCCTTGATCGAACCGTCTTCGAATTCGACCATGGAATGGACGATGGACTGGGGATGAATCACCACCGTGATCTGTTCGGGACGGAGATCGAAGAGCCACCGGGCCTCGATGACCTCCAGCCCCTTGTTCATCAGTGTGGATGAGTCGATCGTGACCTTTTTACCCATCACCCAGTTGGGATGGGCGAGCGCCTCTTCGGGTGTGATGGATTCGAATTCGGAGGCCGGCCTGTTGAGAAACGGTCCGCCGGATGCCGTGAGCAGGATGCGGCGGATGCGTCCTTCCGGCTCCCCGGCGAGACACTGAAAAATCGCGCTGTGTTCACTGTCGACCGGAAGAAGCCGGACGCCTTGACGGCGAATTCTCCGGACGACGAGTTCGCCCGCCATCACGAGCACTTCCTTGTTGGCGAGCGCGATGTCGGCCCCCGCGTCGACCGCAAGGAGTGTGGCCTCGAGTCCGACCGCCCCGACCAGGGCGTTTACCGCCAGATCGACGGGCGAGGCCGCCGCCTCGAGCAGGCCGGATTTATCGAAGAGACAGGAGACGCCGACATTCCGGAAAGCCGCTTCCCAACGGGGACGGTCGCAGGGCCCGGTGATCACCACCTGGCGGGGGCGGAACCGGGATGCCTGCCGCAACAGCGGTTCCGGATTGCTGTGTGTCGTCAGGGTATGTATGCGGAAGCGGTCCGGATTGCGGGCGATGACGTCCAGCGTCTGTGTCCCGATGGATCCGGTCGCGCCCCAGATGGAAATCTGCCTGCCCACTCAATCCCTTTCGCGTATGACGGACCGGGATACGATCGCGTAATGCCTTCTCCCCGTTTCCATCAGGGATGTTTCGGCGACGGTCGGCCCTCCCGTCTCAAAACGGATGTCCAGGGCTTCCTCCATTCCCGACCGGAGGGCTTCGGCCCCCTCCTCGAAGGGGATGATCCGGTTCAGGGCGGAACGGATGGAAACGGTTTTCCAGGCGATCTCCTCCCGCATTCGTAACCGCCCGGCGGAATCCACATCCCGGAAGAACTCAGGAAGCCTTAGATGGGCATCCCCGAGCAGGATGGAGCCGTGCTGAAGGATGCCGTTCGGAAGCCGGCGCTGGGCGCTGCCCACCAGTTTTCGTCCCCCGAGAACGATTTCATCCCTGGCCGCAGCGGAGAAACAGCTTACCGAAAGGGCGGAACGGTAATGGGTGTGAAAATTCAGAGGACGTCTCTCGAGCTGTGCCGGGACGCCCAGTTTCCGCAATCCGCATACCAGCCCCGTTCCGATCATCCGGTAAACAGAACGGATGGTATCGCCCCCCTCCGCCCCGGGGGGCAGGATCACCGCATACGTGATTTCCTCCGCGTGGAACACCGCGCGCCCGCCCGTCGGGCGACGCACGACGTCGATTCCCTCTTCCTGGCAACGGTCCAGATCGATCGAGCCGGAGTCCTGATGATGTCCGAGGGAGATACAGGAGGGTACCCAGTGATAGAGACGCATCGAGGGACGGCCGAATGTCCGGGCGCATTCCGCGAGGGCCGCGTCCGTCGACATATGCGAGGCCCCGTCCGAGAGGCCGGGAGGAATCCACCGCCAGGGCTGCATGATTACCGGATGATTCCCCGCGCGTTGTCCTGGATGAATGTGATCACGTTTTTTACCTCAGGCAGCATCGGCACCTCCGCATGGATGGCTTCGAGGGCCTGGCTGGTATTCAACCTGGCACGGTACAGGTAGCGGTAGCATTTTCTGAGGGCGGCCAACGCCTCTTTCTCGAATCCCCGCCGTTTGAGTCCGACGACATTGAGGCCTTTGTAGGTGAGCGGTTCACCCGCTGCGAGGATGTAGGGAGGCACGTCCTGTGTCACACGGTATCCGCCGCCGATGAACGTGTGCTGTCCGATGGTGCAGAACTGGTGCACGGGCGTCAGGCCGCCGATAATCACCCAGTCCTGAATGGTCACGTGACCGGCCAGCTGAACGCCGTTTGCGATGATCACATGATCGCCGATCAAACAGTCATGGGCGATATGGGTATAGGCCATCAGGAACACTTGACTCCCGATCACGGTCTTGCCGCGGTCTTCGGTGCCCCGGTTCAGATCACAGAATTCACGGATGACGGTATGATCTCCGATCTCGAGGGTCGTCTTCTCGCCGCCGAACTTCAGATCCTGGGGTATCGTCGAGATCACGGCGCCGTGATGAATCCGGCACGCACGGCCGATCCGCGCACCGGAGGCGATCAGGACCTGCGAATCGATGCGTGTGCCTGCGTCGACAACCACATCGGGTTCGATGATGGAAAAAGGACCGACATGGACATCATCGGCCAGTTCGGCTTTCGGATCGACAATCGCAGTCGGATGAATCTCGGGCACTAAGCCTCCCTTTCACGCAAACAATCTTTCACCGGACGGCCAGACCGGAACGGCAGCACCGGCTACTGCCACTGATATTTACAACATAACTTATAACTTATAACTTCAAACTTATAACTTATAACTTCAAACTGCTATTCCTTCTGCCCCGGCGGGTGTTTCATTTGTCCATTATCACCGCCATGAGTTCGGCCTGGCATACCAGATCTCCGTCCACATACGCATGGCCCATCATCTTGCATGACGTGGGACGGAAACGGATCATCTCCACCTCCATGATGAGCTGATCTCCCGGCACGACGGGTTTCCGGAACTTGACGTTGTCGATCGCCATGAAATATGCCACCTTGGTTTCAGGATTTTGCACCGTCTCGAGCATAAGCACCGCTCCGGTCTGAGCCATGGCCTCCACGATCAGCACCCCCGGCATAATGGGATGGCCCGGAAAATGGCCCGGGAAAAACGGTTCGTTCTGGGTCACGTTCTTGACCCCCACGACCCGTTCCGTCGGCACCACGTCTATAATTTTATCGACCAGAAGGAACGGATACCGGTGGGGCAGGATTCTGTTGATGGCGTTGCAGTCGAGCAACACGCCCTTCTTCGCCGGAATCGTCTGGTATTTTCGCGTGAGTTTCTTGGCCTTGTATATCTGACGAATCTTCTTCACCAGTTCGACATGCGTGGCGTGTCCGGACCGGGCAGCCATGACATGGGCCTTGATCGGCGCGCCGAGCAGGGCCAGGTCGCCGATCAGATCGAGCGTCTTGTGGCGGACCGGTTCATTGGTGTAGCGAAGCTGTTTACCGCCGAGAATGCCGTTGCTTCCGAGCGCCACCTCCTGTTTGATCCCGAATTTGTCCGCCAGTTTCTGCAGTTCATCCTGGGAAAGCTGCCGGTCGACGATCACCACGGCATTTTCGAGATTTCCGCCCTGGATCAGCCCCTTGTCGTAGAGCGCTTCGACTTCGTCCAGGAAACAAAACGTGCGCGCCGAGGCGAATTCCGTGACGAACTCATCGGTCAGCGAATACATGGAGGTATACTGAGTACCCAAAGCCGGATTCCTGTAATCGACCATGAAGGTGATCCGGAATTCATCGGAGGGGAAGACCACCATATCGATCCCCTTTTCCGGATCGGAATAGGCGATCGTTTCCTGAATCTCGATATAATCCCTGGGTGCATCCTGTTCCTGAATCCCGGCCTGCTGCAATACCTCGACGAACGGCATGGCGCTGCCGTCCCCCACGGGAGGTTCATTGGAATCGATCTCGACGAGGATGTTGTCGATTTCGAGGCCGTAAACGGCGGCCAGCACATGCTCGACCTGGCGTATATGGATGTTACCGATACCGAGGGTCGTATCCCTGAAATTGTCGATCACATGTTCGATGTCGGCCGGAATCTCAGGACAGTTCTCGATATCGGTGCGCCGGAATCGGATGCCCGTGTTGGGCTCCGCCGGCTTGAAGGTGACCCGGGTTTTGTTGCCTGTATGGAGTCCGGTTCCCGCGAGTGACGCCTCGTTCTGAATCGTTCGCTGATTGGCGATCATTTGTCCCTCATTTGTTCTTCCAATTCTTCGATGCGCCGCCTCAATTGCTGAATCAGCTGAAGGGCTTCCGGAAGCCGCTGTATGGCGACCTCCTTTTTCAGTTCCTCGCGATGGGGTCGCGCGGGATATCCCGAAACCATAACACCCGGCGGAACGGATTTGGACACACCGGCCTGCGCACCCACCGCCGCACCGTCACCGACCTCCATGTGGCCTGCGAATCCGGCCTGCCCGCCGATGCGGACTCCGTTTCCGATGAGGGTGGAACCGGACAATCCCGCCTGTGCGGCGATCACGGTATGTTCTCCGACCGTACAGTTATGTGCGACCTGAATCAGGTTGTCCAGTTTGGCGCCCCGTCTGATCCGGGTCTCTCCGAGTGTGGCCCGGTCGATCGTGGTATTCGCGCCGATCTCGACATCATCCTCGATCACCACGATGCCGACCTGGGGGATTTTATGATAGACACCGTCGACCGGCGCAAAACCGAATCCGTCTCCTCCGATCACGGCACCGTCCTGGATCACGACACGATTGCCCACCCGTGTCTGCTCGCGCAGGCTGCACTTGGCATGGATCAGACAGTCCGTACCGATCTCGACGTCATCTCCGATCACGGTACCGGGCAAAATCGTGGTACCCTTTCCGACGACGCAGGATTTCCCGATGACGACGTGCGCCCCGACGGAAACCGATTCTCCAAGCCGGGTGCCTTCACCGATCACGGCGGTCTCATGAATTCCCGGATCGATCAACGACCGGGGCGGATGAAAGGCGCCGACTACTTTTAAAAACGCATGATAGGGATCCGCAACCCGGATCAAGACTGCGGGAGACGAAACCGTCAACGCCTCCGGAATCAAAATGGCGGAGGCACGCGCGGCCTCGATGAACCGGGCATATTTTTGATTCGCCAGGAAAGTGATCTCACCGGGCCCGGCATCCTCGATTTTTGACACACCGTTGATTATTGCGCCGGAAAGCGTATCGTCATCGAGCTTACCCCCGACAAGTTCGGCGATCTGTTTAACGGTCATGGACATTTGCATTCTTCCTCTGGCCCGTACGCTCTATGGCGCCTCGCTTTCCAGCAGGTCGATGACTTCGGGTGTGATATCGAATCGCTCACGCGCATAGAGGACGTTTCCCTGGACCGTATCGAGAATGAGATCATATTTATCCTCTTCGGCGATCTGGTTGATCGCCCGGTTGATTCGCTCGATAACCGGACGCATCAATTCTTGCTGTTTGCGGAAATATTCGCCGTTTTCTCCCCATTTGTCTTCCCGGAACTTCTTAATCTGTCCGGTGAGTGCGCCGATTTCCTGCTCGCGTTCCTGGCGTCTTGCTTCACTTAAAAGCAGCCTCTGGCGTTCCAGTTCTTCCCGCTGTCTCTTCAATTCATCATCCAGCTGCTGAAGTTCCTGCGCCCATTTCTGGTTTTCTGCCTCGAGTTCCTTGCCTGCATCGACGGCACCTGCGTATGTCGAGAAAATCTTCTGTGAATCGACAATGCCCACCTTGCTCTGAGCCCCTATCCACGAGACACTCGATAGACAGAGGATGGACATCAGCAATAATCTTGTCAGACACATACCGGCCTTCCCTCATCTCAATACGAGAAGGCTGGAACAGGATCCATTCCAGCCACGATAGAGAAAATAAGGTTTTATAAAGACTTTTGCAAGTATCGGATTTACTTTTTTAAATGCTGAAGAACTTTATCGGTGAGATCATGTTTTTCCTGGGCATAGAGCAGGTTGCCCGCGATCGTATCGAAAATAAAATCAAAACTTCCTTCATCACCGACCTGCTCGATCACCTCGTTGATCTTTTCGATCACGGGTTGAAGGAGCTCCGCCCTCCGCCTGGCGAACTCACCTTCTTCTCCCCATTTTTCTTCCTGATACTGCTGGGCCCTGATGTACAGGGTCTGAAGCTCCTGTTCCAGTTCCTGTTTCCTGGCCTCGCTCAACATCAGCCTCTGTTGTTCGAGCCGCTCCTGCAGAGAACGAATCTCCATGCTCATCGCCTGCAGTTCCTGATTCCATACGGTCGCTTCTCTTTCAAGCTTCTTTTGCGCATCGATGGCGGGCTGATACTGGGCGAGGACGGCCTGGGAATTGACATAACCAAGCTTCAGTTGTGCTTCCGCCAATCCCGCAAAAAACAGATTGGTTATGATGATCCCCAAAATAGCGAGCCAACCTTTTTTCCTAATCACCGTATCCTCCTTTTGACGGGTTGAAGCGTTTGTTTTTCGGTCAGCGATCTTCCTGGTCGGAAACCACCGCTGTCCATTACGGGTTGAGGTATTCATCCGACCCAGACATAATCAAGTCCGTACTCCCGAATCAAAAACTCCTTCCAAAGACAAAATGGGGTTTCCACATGCCGACCCGTTGCTTCGCAAGGTCCTCATGATCGAACCCATAAGCATAATCGAAACCGATCATGCCGACCATCGGCATGAATAACCGGACGCCGATACCGACCGAACGCCGCAGAGAGAATGGATCGGTGATCCTGAAAGTCCGCCAGGTATTGCCCGCCTCGGCAAACAGAAGGCCATACATGGTCGGATTGGGGATCAGGGGAAACCGGAGTTCGAAAGTCGTCTTGAGCATGGTCCTCCCCCCCCATTCATATACCCCGCCTCCGGCCAGTGGATCGTCATAGCCCCGCAGGGGTGTGGAACGGGACAGTCCGCTTCCTCCCATAAAAAAGTATTCGAGATAGGGAATCCTGCTGTCACCGGTCAATGTCTGCATGAACCCGACCTGGGCCCGGGAAAGCAGGATGAGTTTTTGTGACAGGGTCGGCGTGAAATACTCCGCGCTGAAGATATGTTTATGATATCCCACGTTCCCTCCGAGGGGGCCCCCGGCGATCTCACTGGTCAGGCTGACCTGACTGCCCCGGGTCGGGAATTCCGGCTGATCGAGGCTGTTGCGTGAAATAATTTGCGTGACTCCGCTTGATGTCAACGGCCACTTCTCATGGACAATATTATTCGGATTATACTGTATAATATAATCACTGAAATCGCCCAATTCGGTTTGATCGAGACGATATATCCAGTCGCCCCGGAAATAATTGTCAGGCCATCTGAAACGGCGGCCGAACCGGAGAGAGAAACCCCGGCTTTTCTGGCTGTAACCGACCCAGTACGCGTTACGCCGCGTGTCATAAATGCTGGCGCCGATCAGGGTCGGCGTGTTGAGAAACCAGGGTTCTGAGAATCCGATGTTGAACGAACGGTAATAACGTCCGAAACTCCAGTCGAGAGACAGGCTTTGTCCATTACCGAAGAGATTGTTCATGGCCAGACCGACGCTTCCGATCAGTCGGTCGATTTCGCTCCATCCGCCCGAGAGATTCGCCGTGTCAGTGGATTTTTCCTCGACATCGAGTGTCAGATCGATCAGTTCTTCATCTCCCGTATTGGCCAGGACATCGGGGACGACGTTCGCGAAATAATTGAGCATCATCAGATCGCGTGCGCTGCGAATCAGGAGTTCCTTGCTGAATACATCGCCGGGCCGGATCCGCATTTCGCGCCGGATCACCCGGTCCTTCGTCCGCGTGTTGCCTGTAATAAGAATTTTGCGGATTTTGACGGGTTCTCCTTCCATGATGACGAAGTGGACATCGAGCGTGTCCTGCCCCCTGAGTCTCTCGATGGGATTGACCTGGGAACGAATATATCCCTGATCATAATAGGCACCGTGAATATTCTCATAGATCGATTTGATGTATTTTTCCTGGCTGAACGGATCGCCCTCATCGAATGCAAGCAGAGAGCTCAGCTGATTCTCGGTGAAGAGTGTGTGACCTTCCCAGGATATATGACCGACATAATAACAGCGCCCCTCGTTTACCCAGATATCGACAAACATGTTTTTTAGTAATTCGTCATAATAGAGAGAATCCCGGACAATCTCCGCGTCCCGGTAGCCATGATTCCGATAGAAATCGATGACATTTTCCTTGTCTTGCGCATATTGGTCTTTATCAAAATCCGCACCCCGCCACCAGCGGTTTTCCTTGGTATCCTTCATCTGTTTGCGGAGTTTGTTGTCCGTGAAAACAGTGTTCCCGAAAAACCGGATACGCTGGATCTGAACTTTCTGTCCTTCCTCGATATCCAGGCTGAGTATGACACGGTTGGGATGTTCGGATGGCAGGGTATCCGCCTCGACCCGGGCCAGCGTGTATCCCTTACCGGCGTAAAGCCTTAAAATCCCGTGTCTGGCCCTGGTGATCTGGCTGGCACCGATGACCTGATATCTGAACAATCCGATCTGTTTCTCGATCTCGTCTGTTTTGATTTTCTTGTTACCCTTGATCTGGACTTTCTCGAGGCGGGGATGTTCGCGGACCTGGATGGTCAGAATCAATCCGTCGGGAGTACGCTGATCCTGAATGATGCGTATATCGGAAAAAAGTCCATGGGCCCACAGATTCCGAATGGCTTTCTGGATGTCTTCATATCCGAATTCTTCGCCTTCACGCAAGCCGGAACTCAGTTTGATCACGCTTGCATCCGCGGTGGTGTTCCCGGAGACGTTGACTTGCAAAATCCGGCCGATTCTGGCCTGCTGCGCCTCGCCCGGGACTGTCCAAAGCAGGATAAAAAGACAGAGCGTCAGACGCCGCAAACCCCTGATATCATTCATGAAACAGCAACCCTCCAAAATAACGTCTTTTATAATACAAAATATTTCTTTGATTGTAAAGAATTAATTCAGATTTATCAAAACGGGAACATATGACGCAACCAGATTCTTTTGTCTTCCCTGCGATCGGACAACAATTGACTGTCATACGTATATTCCATTTCAAGAAAAAGATCCGGCCGGATGGAATACTCGAGAGTCAGTGCATGTCGAATACCGATTCCATGAAGCCGGTATTGAATGCCCATATCGCTTTCGAGTTGCCCCGAATAGATCAGAAAGAACCCGGGAGCCAGATACTTACCCAATGTAAGCCTTGTACTCCTGAACAGCCATTTTGGATCCAGCGGCAAGTCTTCATCTTCCCGGGTGCGGAATTGCATGAGATTCCTGCTGAACATGGATGAGAACCGCACCAGATCCAGACCGAGTCGTCTTCGAAGCTGATTCTCGATGGGGCGGAACAGGGGACGGAAAACCCGGTTCTCAACCTGAAGCCCGATGGCATCATAGGCGCGGTCTCTTATCTGAGACTCGGAATATCCCAGCGCCGCGAGAATATCTGCCTCACTCCGGCCCAGGTTCGGATTGTCCGTCTCGAACCGGAAGACAATCCGATCAAGCGCCCCCCCCTGTCCTTCCTTTCCCGGCGTCGCATCGAGATTGGTCAGTATAAGCCATACGGTCGATGGCATGCCCATCGAATCGATCACCGTCGTGAAGGCCCTCCCGCTCAGAATCGGATCTTCCACCCCTTTGGGATACTCGAAGGTAATTTGCTGGGGCTTAAAGTACTGATTGATGGCTTCGATGGTCCCCTCGCCGGAGGCGAGACTGCCCCAGACCTGAAACTGGTCTTCGTCGTAGATACCCTGAAAATTCATGTCGCCGTGACGTTCCCTCAATTTCAAATCGAGGAACACATTGCCGAGGGGGCTCTGGATGCTGCGGACATAATGGACATCCTTTGCGGGTAAGACCCGCACGTTCCAGTCGATTTTTGTGAGCACATCCATTTCCGGTCCGGAATCGCGGTCTCCGGAAACAGGGAGAAAGGGATAGGTAAACCGGCAATTCGAAAGTCCGAGTACACCCTGGAAAACCGGGTGCGGCAACGGTCCCGCGATTAAAAATGGTTCGCCCGGACTGTTTCCGGATAGATGTATCAATCCTTTGTCTCCGGGTTCCATCAATCGCGGGATATGGACCGGTATACCGCGGTTCGCCATCCTGACCTGCAAGATCCCGAGCGTCAGCCCCAGCGTGTCGAGCGAAAGCGGGATAAATCCGTCCAGCGCGGGAACATTCGAAATACGCAGCCGATGGCCGTCCACCCGGGCGATGAGAGAATCGATCCGGAGAAACCGACTCTCGCGATCGAGGTCGATGTGACCCTGGAGATGGGTCAGAGATCGGACCAGGACATCGAGTTCCAGATTTCCGGATGAGAGGGACAGGTCGCCCTCTCCCAGGACCCAGGCACCGGGCCGTCCCGCCAGCCTCAATCGGAGCGTCCCGTCGCCCTGTGACCTGCGGACTATCGGCACCAGAGCGGATAAAGGACCGAGCACATTTCCCCGGGCTTCGATGCGCAGATCCGTATCCCCCTCTGCGGAACGTGGAATCCGTCCGTCCGCCGTCATCACAAATCCGTCCGTGCGGCGCAGGATGCCTTGTCGGACGGACAGGATACGTGAACCGGTGCTGTCCGAAGCATCCCGGATCCCGACTTTCAGATCCTGGAACAGGATCGGTCCGAGGGCGCCTTGAGATATCGAAACCGCCCCATCGATGACCGGATCCGATGAGGGACCGCTCACCGAAACCTGAAAAGAAGCCGACCCCTGAAGCAGATCACCCGTTTCGGACAATCGAATCTGATCCGGCCCCAGAAGTACATGACTCCCCCCAAATCCCCCGGACAGCGTATCGCCGGTCGTGCGGTCGACCTGGCCGGCGAGAATGGGGATGTCATTCCGATTCAACCCACATGTCAGAGACCTGAGACCTTTCGTGTCCCATTTTCCGGAGAAATCCCCCTCGAAAATGCCATTGCCATATATCCGTCCATCGGTCAGCCCAATCCGCGTCGATATCACGGGAAAGGCTCCGGTGCCTTCAATCTGAATCCTTCCGTCCATCAAACCTGCGAACGGGGATAGAGAACTGAGAAAAGGGTGTAGACGGGACAGGGACAGCGAACGGAACACGGCTCCGCCCGTGATGACATCATCCTCCTGAACCGGATATTTCAGTTCCGCCGTCAATAGATCTTCGACGTTAAAATTTCGGACGACCAGATACCGGTCATCCGTCCGGAATTCGGATGTCATCTGCAAGGAATCGGGACCGGTTCCATGATAAGTGGCCCGAAGATGGCCCGTATGAGAAACGCCGGTTCGATTCGCTTCCGCAACAAGATTGAACAGCGGGCCTTTGACAGGATGCCTCCTGCGATGGGTTTTGAGTGAAAACCGCCATTTCTGACGTTCTCCTGACAGAGATGCGGAGGCTTCCACGCCTTCGAGCCAGTCCTGATTGGCAGCGCCGGTCAGATACGTGAGCAGATTTTCACCATGAATGATCTGCATCCGCCATCGATAGTCATGTGTCAGAATGTTTTCGGCGTTTCCGGTGACATGGACCAGGTCGGAAGACAGGATCTCACCCTGACACCGGTGGTCCTGATAGGATACTGCGGGTGTAAGCCGAATCTGTCGGTTATCCCGTGAACTCAGGATGAGATTCCCCTCAATACGACCCGAGGGGTTGGAAAGCGGGCCTCGGACCTGTATGTCAAGGGCGCCGTCGAAGGCATGAACCGTCTTCTGAATCCGGGAAGGGAGCATCGGATGATACGGTCCTTGCATGGCGACATCCATCCGCACATCAGGATCTTTGAGATTGTTCAGATCGAAGACGGAATGAAGACCGAGGGTCGCGCCTTTTTCCTGAACCGCCTGCCCCTGGAGCGTGAGTAGGCGGCCGGCGATTCGAACATCTGCGCCCATATGCTTGAAGGGGATGCCTGATATGCGAATGTTCTCGGAGGCCATCTTTCCTGCGGAGACGAGGGAATCCGGGGGTCCGGAAAGAGAGAATTGGAATCCGGCCCGGCCTGTGATTGGTATCCGTAGATCCGGCGCGGCTCGACTGAAGAAGGTTGCCAGATCGAATGAATCGCACACGGCGTGAATCGTCAGCGCGGGATTGAGAATATTGCGAACCGTGCCCGAAAGAGAAAAAATACTGCCGTTAAAATCACCGATCCTGCCCTGAATTCCGATATTCCGGCCTGTCAGATCCGCCCGCAGGGCGATGTCATCAAACACAAACGAAGATTCCTGAAGAGCAAATCTCCCGTCGGTCAATTCAAAGAAACCCGCGGCGCCCCGGCCCCGAACATATCGCCCCTCCCCCCGCATCCGCCCGCTGGCGACGCGAATAAACGCCGGCAAAAAGAGAGGCAATGTCTCAGGAGGAGCGGATTCTTTCAGCACCGCATTCACGGTGATCGCCCTGCCCTCGATAAGGTCCAGGGCCCCGGTCATCTCGAGATTGTCCTCCTCGGATTCAAAAAACTGACCGGAAAACCGGAGACTGGCCGAATCGGACGGCGAGGCCAGAAACCGGCCTCTCAACCCGTGCGCAAGACGAATCCGGACCTGGTTTGTATCTTCAAGCAGGATCTCACCCCGGCTGACCGTGATCTGACGAATACCGGAAAAAGTATGGAGTATATGCCGAAAAGGATTGATGTCGCCGACCAGCGTATCCGGTTTGAACGTTGCCGGCATTTCACGAATGATCAGACGCGGATGGATGAGGAGTATCTCACGCGCCACGCGTCCGGGTTTGAATCCATGTCGAAGCAGATTCGGCAGGCTGTATCCGAGCCTGAGGTCATCGATATCGACGGAAAACGTCCCGTCCGGGGCCGACAGACGCGCATCTTTTACATGCAGACTGGCGAGATCGATCCGAACCGAACCGATATCCGAAGAAGAATCGACATAAGGTGCGATCTCGTCGAGGATGATCTGCCTGAATTTTTCATCGATCCCGGCCAACCGGTATGTGATATATCCGCCGGCGACACCCAGAAAAAATAGGGTAAAGAGGACCAGGACCCACTTTCTATGCTTCATCGCCGTGTCTGCCTGTGCATGATCGGGTAAAAAACATCCTTCATGATCTTATAAAACCCTTGAATGGTTCCGTTAGGTTTGACGCGGTTCGGGGAAAACCGGTTCCTCCATATATCACTCCCCGAATTATCAGACCTTCGATATCTGTTCACTCACCTTGCCGAAACGCCGTTCCCGCCTCTGGTAGTCTTCGATGGCGGTATAAAGTTCTTTCCGCCGGAAATCCGGCCACAGCACCTCGGAGATAAACAACTCGGAATAGGCAATTTGCCAAAGTAAAAAATTGGAGATGCGGTATTCGCCGCTGGTGCGGATCATCAGGTCGGGATCGGGAAGCCCCGCCGTATAGAGGCGGTTATCGATCAACGGGATATCGATGTCTGCAGGGGCCAGTCTCCCCTGCCGGACATCCTGTGCGATGGAACGGACTGCGGAGACGATCTCTTCACGACTGCCGTAGCTGAGCGCCAGATTGAGGACAAGGCCTGTGTTTGCGTGCGTAATTTCGATGCCCTCCCGAAATTCCCTGCGTGCAGCATTGGGGAGCGAATCGAGCTCGCCGATGGCTTTGAGCCGGACATTGTTCTTCATCAGATCCTGAATCTCCCTCCGCAGAGTCTGGATGAGGAGATGCATCAGTGCATTCACTTCATCTTTGGGCCTCCGCCAGTTTTCAGTCGAAAACGTGTAAAGCGTCAGGACCTGGATATCGAGTTCACCGCAGGCCTCTACAATTTCACGGACCGATTTGATGCCCTCCCTGTGGCCGGCCACGCGGGGCAGGCCGCGTTTTTTGGCCCACCGGCCGTTCCCGTCCATGATGATGGCGATATGACGCGGCAGATTGCCCTTTGCCATGATCCGGCTCTTGATTTCCTCAAACTTCGACACGATGATTTCCCGTTACTTTCACATGAGACAACTTGTTTCTGGACGATAAACTCAACACGGAATGATTCCCGGATTCACAATTTATCTTTCTCTCGAGAATTGAGGTGCCGTCTCAGAAAAACCCGAAAACCAATGTGGCTGAACATACAAATTCTCCGTGTTCCTACATCGACCTCTCGGGACACGGTATTCTACTTCTTGCTCCAGACCCGCCCCAAAGTACGATCACCGCCCCACAATGTCAAGTATTTCTTTTGGTTGACTTTCAGCAAAAAAGTAGTTACTTTTTTTGATATTATACTCAGAATTATTCGGAGAAATGACGTGCATCATCCACCACAGGCCCATGATCTCGCGGCGGTCGAACGGCTACAGGACGCCCGCCGAACGCTTATAGGAGAAATCGGCAAGGTCATCGTCGGTCAGCATTCTATCATCGACAGTCTCCTGGTCGCACTCTTCTCCCGCGGCCACTGCCTGCTCGTGGGAGTGCCCGGCCTGGCCAAGACCCGCCTGATTTCCACGGTATCGCAGGTACTGGATCTCTCGTTTAACCGCATCCAGTTCACTCCCGACCTGATGCCGACAGACATCACGGGATCGGAAATCCTGGAAGAGGACCGGACGACCGGCAAAAAGGTATTCCGGTTCGTCAAGGGACCTGTCTTCGCCAACATCGTGCTGGCGGATGAGATCAACCGCACCCCTCCGAAAACCCAGGCGGCGCTTCTGCAGGCGATGCAGGAGCACGAAGTCAGCGCCGGGGGCGACACCCTCTCCCTGCCCGAACCGTTTTTCGTACTGGCCACGCAGAATCCGATCGAGCAGGAGGGCACCTACCCCCTCCCGGAGGCCCAGTTGGACCGTTTCATGCTGAATCTATGGATCGATTATCCCTCTCCGAATGAGGAAAAGGAAATCGTGCGCACGACCACGGGGCTGGCGACAGAGACTCCCCGATCCGTTCTGTCCGGAAATGACATCCTGGCCCTCCAAGATCTGGTACGCCGCGTGCCTGTCGCGGACATCGTCGTGGATTATGCCGTGGATCTGGTCGGCCGCACCCGGCCGAACGGGGAAAAGGCGCCGGATTATATCCGGGAATGGATCAGTTGGGGCGCCGGACCCCGTGCCTCGCAATACCTGATCCTCGCCGCCAAGAGCCGTGCCGTACTCGACGGCCGTACCACACCGGATATCGAGGATGTACGCGCCTTCGCCGTACCCGTGCTCCGGCACCGGATCGTCACCAACTTCAACGCCGAGGCCGAAGGCGTGACACCGGTCGCGATCATCGAGAAACTGCTGGAACCGGAAAAACGATGAGTCTGTTCGAAATCGGCATGCAGCTTTATTACAGGTACCGGAGACAGGGCGGGGATTGTCTCGCGGGAAAATAACCGCCATGACACGGCCAAGACTTTCTCCGGCGGGCCCTGCGGAGACAAACGGGAGCGATGATTCCGACAACCGGAGAAATAGGACTTCGAAAATGACCTCCATAACTCGATTATTCCACCTGACTCACAACATCTTCACCCGTTATCCCCTCCTCGAAGTGGCACGCACCGCACTTCACGAACCGCGCCTGGCCTGGGCTTATCGCCGGCGTTCACTCAGGGTACCTTCCCTCCCGGCCAGGATGATGATCGACCCCATCAATCTCTGCAACCTCGAATGTCCCCTCTGTCCCACGGGACGGCACATCACCGGCATGACGCGTAGCCGTATGCCGTATGATCTCTTCGAGCACATCGTGAATCTCAACCCCAGGCTCCGCATCCTCGACCTCTTCAACCTCGGAGAACCCTTCTTGAATAACGATATTTTCAGGATGCTATCACTGTGCCGGAAAAAGAAGATCCGAACCGCGGTACACACCAATCTGGCGGCATACGATACGGATTGGGTTGAACGGATCATCGAGACGCCGCCGACGCGGCTCCATATTTCTGTGGACGGCGCATCCCGGGACAGCTATGTGCTCTACCGTGTCAAGGGAGATTTCGATAGAGTCCGGCGGAACATGGATTATCTGAGCAGACGGATCCGTGAAACCGGGAAGGGACCGGTCGTCGAATGGGCCTTCCTCTATCACAAGGGCAACCGGCAAGACATTCCTGCAGCGCGATCTCTGGCCGAAAAACTGGGATTTAAATTCTTCGTACGACCCCTTGTCGTCCCGAAACATCTGGGGCCGGAATGGCACGATCCCGAAACACTTGCATCAGAGGCCGTGTCCTTCAGGGCGAATGTGGTCTGTCCGCATCTCTGGCTCCAGATGACCGTGAAACCCACCGGCGCGCTCACCACCTGTTGCTTTGCCTATCACGACCAGGATGAAAGCGCCTCTCTCGCCGGGATCTCCTGCCCGGAGCAATTACTCGAACTCTGGAACAGCTCCTACTACCGGCGTGGAAGGGCCTGTTTCAGAACGGAATCCACATACCGTGAAATCCCCAAACCGATGCTCTGTGAAACCTGCAACATCTATCCGCGGCACGGGGGACTCGACCCTCAAGAACATCCCTACGATTCCACCATCAGGGACTGGATGTAGAAGAAAACCGCTCGGGACACTATATCCTGAATGAATCCCGCATGAAATGTGTTGCGATTTAAAGGCTTTCGCTTTAAGAAACCAAACCGTTTCGCAAACTGTAAGATTCAATCTGTCGTTTGATGCCGCCTCAACTGGGATACGGGTTTCCGGTCGATTTCACTCCCGCTTCCTGTACAGAATCACCGCTTTCGGCTCCACGCTCACATCGAAACAGATTCGCAATGCCCCGACATACCGGCTCTTCGGGGCCTCTTCCCCATTGATGGTTTGAATGGAAATCCTTCTGAGAGGCTTCAGCGGCCGCATCAGCAGATGGCCAAGCACGCCCAGACATTCCGGGAGCGCCGGATCATCGGCATCCGGATGGATTTCGAGTTCCGCCCCGCGTTTCTGTGATATGAGGACGATCTCTTTTCCCCGGAACACCAGATGCGTGCTTTCATGCCGCCTCGGCAGCATCGCCTTAAGCGCGTCGATCGGGACGCCGCAGAGCGACGCCGGATCCAGGGCGTTCATCCAGAAGATCCGGTTTTCGGGGAGCCGCCGGAGCATGCGGTAGGCGTGATGGGAAATAAACTGCGGTCCGGGCACGCCCTCGAAGAAATATCCGGACAGGATCTCGCCGGACAATTCCATGATCCGTAGCGTGCGGAAGAGGGTGCGCCACTGGAACAACGCCGGTTCCCGCAACAGCAGTTCGCGGAACAGAATGCCGTACCGGTCTATCAGGATGCGCGCACGGTCCTTCCGCCGTTCTTCCGCCTCGACGGGATCGGCCGCCGGGACAGGCCGGGGCAGACGAAACCAGTTACCCGGACAGGTTGTCGCCCGGCGCCAAACACCGAACCGGGCGCGCCGGCCTCCGGCATTCCGGAAATTGGAATGCCCGGCCGGGACGGCGATCTCCGGCACGGTGAAACCGGTCTCGACACCCCGGTGCAGCGCGTCGTACGTGTCGTTGGAGACACGGCCTTCCCACACGGCGCGCCAGAGCGCGCCGATCAGCTCGCGGGGTTGGAGCCCGGACCGGGCCAGGAGACCCGGAAAGGGATACCGCGCCGAGGCGTCGGGGAACAGGATGTCCAGACCGTCCGGGCCGTCAGGGGAAAGTGTTTCATCGCCATCGGGACCCTCTTCCCGGATCAGTTCCAGATCCGTCTCGAAGGCGAACAGGATCTGCTCCCCGGGCTGCCCGATCCAGAGCAATCCGGACGCCTGTAACGCCCGATCGATCCAGGCCGGCTGGAGGCGTGCGACGCGCGCGGGCAGGATCTCGGACGCCCAGAGCGGCGCAGAAGCCGGGTGGCAGACGATCTGTTCCAGGCATTGCGTAAGATGAGGGACATCCGCGTCCGGCTCTCCCAGGCCCTGGAAATGGGCAAGGAAAACCGGTAGCCTCTCCGCGGGAAGGGGTGAAAACCGCGGCACGGATTCAGCCCGCCGCATGCGCAGCAGGATCTCGAAATTCCCGGCATCGCACACGGTTTCGGCATCGGAATCCTGGATCAGCGGACCGCGGATGACACGCTCCGAATCGGCCAGGTCTTCGAGCAAAAACGCAAGCCGTTCGCGCGGGATACCGAGCGTCGCCCCGATCCAGTCCGGGGATTTTGGACCGTAGAAGCGCATCCACTCTGAAATCAGACGTGACGCCGTTTCGTCTGTGTCCACATCGTCCGATTGGTCGTATTGAGGTATGAAAGAAAGTGGAACGCCATCCATCGATTCGAAATTGGATGAGGATTCCTCTGGATAAATCGCCCATTGGATGCGCGCCGCCTCCTCGCGCAGGAGGATCAGGGCGGAACCGACCCCGGGACGGCGGATCCTCGCCAGCCTGGGTTCGGCTTCACCGATGAACCCATCCGCCTCATCCGGCCGGTCCCGGCGCACGGCCCGGTGGAGAGATTCCCATTCGGGTTCCGGAATCAGCACCCGCTCCCTCACCCATTCGGCCAGTTCCAGGAAATCGGAAGGCGCGTAGCCCGCGCTGAGCCGCTGCAGCTTCTCCTCGAAACGTCGGATGAGATCGGACGGGATCGCGGGCCGGAGTTGGGGGGAATAGGCCACTTCCCGGATGAGGTCTCCTCGCAAGCGGGAGGTCCTTCCGGACGCGAGGCCGTCCGATTCGTACATGTATTGGTTGATCTGGCGCCAGGCGGGATTCCGCGCCATGGGGCTCGGAAGGGACGTCCGGACCTCCGAGACCCGGATGACGCCGGTCTTTAGTTCGTCCAGCACGAGACGGAGGGAATCCAGGTCGAAATGGTCCTGCAGGCAGGTGCGCCAGGCTTCGAGCAGGATGGGAAAATCGGGATAACCCATGACGGTCTCGAGCAGTTTCTGGGAATGGAGCCGGCTCATCCAGAGGGGCATGCGTTCGCGGAAGCGCGACCGTTTCAGTAACAGCGCCGTGCCCGCGCATTCCCGGAAGCGCGCCCCGAAATAGCCCGATCCTTCGAGCCGTTTCCTGAGGAGGGGTTCGATCTTCGCGGAGGGAACCAAGGCCAGCAGTTCATCCGCGCCGATGTCATGGGGCAGATGCAGGATGATTGCGTCGTTTCCCGCGAAGATTTCGAGGCGCTGTCCGAACCGTTCCTCCCAGGCCGCGTCCAGCGCCAGGGCGAACGGCCGGTTCACCGATCCGCCCCAGAACGTGTGAATGACCGCCTGATTGCCGGGGACGCCTCCGGGACCGGCCTCCGTCTTCTCGATCAGGACATGGTGTCTGTGCGGCAGCGGACAGCCGCAATGATCCTTCTGGCTCCGGAGATAGCGGAGGAGTCGGTCGGCCGCGGCCGGATCCATGTGGTGCCGTTCCTGGAGCTGGCTTTCGAATCCGGGCGCCTCGGAAAGGCCGGCGTCCGCCTCCTCGAGGAATCCGGAGAGACGGGTCGAAAAGTGGAAATCCCGGTTCAGCTCCTCCCCTTTCCAGAACGGTGCGGACAGGGTTTTGGAATCGCCGGGCAGGACGAACACGTCGTTGTGCGTGATGCGTTCGATGCGCCAGTGCTGGGTGCCGAGCGTGAAGGACTGGCCGATGCGCGCTTCCCACACGAATTCCTCGTCCAGTTCGCCGATCACGGCCCCGGACTGCTGATGACGCAGGTGGAAGTAGCCGCGGTCCGGGATCACGCCGCCGCCCGTGTACACGGCCAAAAGGGCGCCCTTCCGCGCCTGCGCCGTGCCGGTCGTCCGGTCGAGGGCGATCCGCGGGCTGAGTTCGCGGATACGGGACCCGGCATACCGGCCGGCCAGCATATTCATCACCCGGTCGAAGTTCTCGCGGCCCAGTTCCCGATACGGCCCGCTGGTGCGGATCTGATTGTAGAGGGCTTCGACCGGCCACGCCTCCACGCCGATCATGGACACGAGCACCTGGGCCAGCACGTCGAGGGGACGGCGGACCGGGCGGACGGACTCGATGTTCTGTCCGGGAATTTCCGGGGTCAGGGCCGCGGCCTCGATGAAATCCTGGTCATGGGTGGGATAGATCGTCCCGCGGCTGACCTCGCCCACCCGGTGTCCGGCGCGCCCGATGCGCTGGATGGCGGATGAAATGCTCCCCGGCGACTGGACCAGGACCACTTCGTCGAGATGGCCGATGTCGATGCCGAGTTCGAGCGAGTGCGTGGCCACGATCGCGCGGAGCCGTCCGGATTTGAGTCTCTGCTCGACGTCGAGCCGGATTTCCCGGGAGAGTGATCCGTGATGCGCATAGGCAACCGGCTGCGCCTCCCCGGCATTGATCCGGAGCGTCAGGGATTCCGCGAGCCGCCGGCTGTTGACGAAAAACAGGGTGGATTGGTTTCGGAGGATGATGGACCGGAATTCCCGGATCAGCGGATCCCAAAAGTCATCGGACGGCTCCCCTCCGGATTCATCGGGGAAGGAGACCCGGATCGCGTACGCTTTTTGGATCCGGGATTGGATGACCGCCACCTCGCGGGGATGGAACTCCGGCGCCTCGGGGGGGCCGGAGAGGCGGTATCCGCCGACGAATTGCGCGACCGTCCCGGCCGGCCTCACCGTGGCGGACAGGGCGATGCGCTGGAATTCTCCGGAAAGCGGAACGAGCCGGTCCACGGCCGTGATCAGATGCGTGCCCCGTTTGGTGTTCACCACCGCATGGATTTCGTCGAGGATCACGGTCCGGATGCCGGTGAGGACGGAACGTCCGCCCTGTGAACTGAGCAGGAGGTTCAGGCTTTCCGGCGTGGTGATCAGGATTTCCGGCGGTTTGCGGAGCATCCGCCGCCGGTCGGCCTGCGGGGTGTCTCCGCTGCGCGTCAGCACGCGGATCTCCGGGAAAGGCTCCCCCGCCTTCCGGAAAACATCCCTCAGGGCCGCGAGGGGACGGATCAGGTTCCGCCGGATGTCGTTGTTCAGGGCCTTGAGGGGGGAGACGTAGAGGACGCGGACCGCGCCCGCAGTCCAGGACTGGGTCGCAAGCTGATGGATCGCCCAGAGGAACGCGGTCAGGGTCTTGCCGCTCCCGGTCGGCGCGGTCACCAGTACATGCCGCCCCTGTGCGATCGCCGGCCAGGCGGCGGACTGCACATCCGTCGGTGCGCCGACCTCCTCCTCGAACCACTTTTGGATGAGGGGGTGAAAATCCTGCAATCCCGGGTGCATCCGGTTTATCCGATGATCCGAAGGGCGAGATAGGGGACGAGGTTGAAGACCAGGAAAAAGATCTTGAACACGCCGAGCAACAGGTAAAAGATTTCATCATGCTTTTCCCGCGAGAGGGAAAACCCTCTTTTCATGATCCGGTACACGAAATCCGGGCCCCACAGGAAGAAGATCGCCCAGAGGATCAACAAGCCTCCGTCGATGACGGTGCACCACAAAAAGAACCGTGTCAGGGTCTGGGTATCCATGTCCTAGCTCCTCGTTTTTGGATTCGAGTCGATTCATCCGATTGACGGGATTCCTGCGGGCAACTCAGGTGGAACCGTATTCAGGTCCTTGTTTTTATGAGTTGTTCCGCGAATATCGTCTTCATGTAATCATATTCGGCGTTCCGCTCCATGAAGAGAACGTGCGCTTCGGCGAACTTTGGTCTATCCCAACTGCCGTCGTCATACTTCTTTCGAAGGTCCTCAAACTTCGTCGCAGACACGATGTACGAGTCCAACGTCACATCCCGACGCCCACTCCTTTCCGCAATCTCGGTGGCGAGATCCGGCAGGACTTCGTGGAGGCGCACCTTGTCATCATGTCTATGGGCTGGGGCATGGAGCATTCCGTGCGGTTCAATGAATACAATGTGCTGACACGTCTCATTCTTGATCCACAAGAGAAAGTCGGGGTAGAAGGCCCGTTCTTCGAAGAAACCAATACCCGCTCCCCGGCTCAGATTTCTAAGGAGAAACACTTCTACGTTCGCCAACGACCCGCCCTTTTCCGCGGAATAATATTCTTTCAGGTCTTGGACGAATTCCTTCTCGCCGGGATTCAAGCCGGGAGGAGACATCTTGATGTGATCGCCCTGCTCGATCAGCAAAGGCTGATACAAATGGCGATCGAAATGAAGCCGGGGAAGCTCGCTTGTCTCTTTCTCGTACAGGTCTTCGAAATTTCTGATGAGCTTTTCGACGTCGGATATAAGCTTTATCTGGGACCGCCGGATATTGACGGTGTATCCGCAGGCAGCGTCCTCCCTGACATTAAAGCTGAGATTCGGATCCGTTTCGTCGAGTGTGGTGTAAACCATGTGACTCTTATCCCAGCGCTCGCGTCTATTTCGATAGAATGCATCCATGTATTTCCTGAGAATATGGACGACCGCTTCCTGCAGAAGGACGATACCCGCGAAGGTTTGCGGCCGGATTACGGATTCATCGGCGATCAATGTGTAGAGTCTGGACGGGTCGGTGCATGCAATGATTCTTCTCGGGATATCCGGCAGGATGATCAGATTGTTCAGGCGCCTGCGTTCTTTGTACTCAAGGAGATCAAGGTAGGCTTTTTCCCACTCGACAAAATCAAGACTTTCATCGGGAATCGGATGGTCGCGGCCGGCCCGGCCCTCGGCATGCATGATACCGGAAGCACTGCTCTCAAGCGCCTGCACCTTGAGCGACATGTCCACGCGGACGGTTACCCTAGGATCGGGCTCCAATACGATGTTCTCTTGCGCCGTAAAATCGCAGTCGTCCGGCACACGGGGAACGACAAGGCGTTTTTTGAGGAAATCCTTGTCGGGCCGGATGAAAAGAGGAAGATCAACATACCCTTCGGTCTCGACGCCTTCCTTCTCCAGGTACTCCCGAAACTGGGACATGTAATTGGCGCGTACCGCGAAGACATTCAGCGTCTCCAACAGACCGATTTGTTCCGGGTGCTTCCCGTCCAGCGCCGAGCTTCTCTTGAGGCTGAGTCCCTTGCCCCGGAGGCGAACGCCGCGCCCGAAAAGCTGGATGATCTCCGACCCCTCCTTGCGGCCGATGTTGAGCAGACCCATGTTCGAGACCCGCCAGGAGTTCCAGCCCTCCATGAATTTTTTCGCGCCGATGAGCACATTGACGGCCGTACCCGGATCGGCGATCCCGTCGAAGAGGGAGCCGGTAACCACGTCTTCCTCCAGGGTGATCCCCGCGCCGTCCTCCTCCACGAGCTTCTTGAACGTGCTGGTGTCGCCGATGTAGATCAGGCCGAAGTAGTCCTCCGCGCCGCTCGCCTTGAGCCCGATCTCGCCGGCGCCGTTCCGGATGTCGCACAGGTGCAGGCCGCCACCCGTCGGCGTTCGAAGCACTCTGACGAGAATATCCCGATAGGTCTCCTCGGGAGACAGGCCGCTTCCGCGCAGAAACCTGAACTTGTCCTCGAACACGTCCCGGCCGTCGGGCGTGACCAGGCCGGTCTTTCCCTCGAGGAGCTTCTCGAGGGTCGTGACGGCCCAGCCGCGTTTGTTCTCCAGGACGTGGTGCAGGAACCGGGCCACGGTCAACACGTCGCTTCGCTTCCGCTTGTCCTCGGTATAGACCGCATTCACGGTGCTGCCGACGAACACCCACAGGGGATTCTCCAGGTTGTAGGGTCGCAAGGCTTCCGCCTGTTCCTCGAACACCCGCTGCTGCTCGTAGAAGGACAGGAGGTTTCCCAACAGGAGGGTCTCTGTCTTCTCCTCCGTTGTCTCCTCCTTCAGGTTGAGGATGCGAAAGTCTTTGCCGTACCCGTCGCCGTGAAAGTAGCGGTAGGAGTAGTCGAAGACGATGGCCTTTCCGTATTCCTCGGTGAGCCGATCGTTCCGCGCCGCCGTCAGGGCCTGTCCGAACGTCGCGCTGTACTCGAACGTGAAGCCTGTCTCGCCCAGCGCGTCGCGGAAGCTCCGCCAAGCCTCTCCGCCGGATCCCTTGTGACCCTCGTCCACGAAAATCAGGTTGTTGCCCTCGAACGCCTCCACGGGGACGCTCACTCCGCCCCCGCGCTTTTCTTCCACCAGCTTGGTAATCTCGATGACCCGGACCGTGTCCTTCCCGGTCATCATCAGGCCGCTCTCGTTCAGATCGAAGCGGCGGCACGGGATGTCCGAGGCCGTCATTTCCTCCATGTGCTGCTCGCTCAGCCCCTCGTTCGGGGTAATCAGCAGGATGTTGTCCAGTCCCGACGAGGCGGGATTGTAGTGCAGGAACTGCCGGTAATTGATGTGCATGATGAGTGTCTTGCCGCTGCCGGTCGCCATCCAGAAGGCCAGCTTCTTCAGGTCGGATTCCGAGAACTTCGCGTCCTTCGGGTCGGCTGCAGTCTTCGACGCGTTGCCTGCCTGCGCCGCAAGCGAATGCGCCGCGGCAGGCAGGCGCTCCTCGACGAAGCGGTTCATGGACCGCAGCATCTCGCCCCTGCGATGGAAGTACCCGTCCAGGAAGATCTCGGTGTAGAGGACTGCGACATACTGGAAGTACCGGAGCGTGATCGGATCCGGCCTGCGGGCGTTCATGGCGTGCAGGTGTTCGCGGATGTTGTCGTCGTAACGGGCCAGGACGGCCGGCGGAATCTTCACTTTGTCTCCGCGCGCCTCCAGCCGACGGGATACGTAACTGCGGCCGGAGGCGTCGAAGCCTTCGGCGGCTTCCTTCACGTCTGCGAGAAGATCGCGATTGTGAGCGAATCCGAAGTGTCCGTTCAGCCAGGCCAGAAGGACCAGCCGCTGCTCCAGTTTCGTATATTGGAAACCGGTCCGGGTCATTTCTTCCCGCCTTTCCCGGTCCCGGGATGCATGCGTTTCGTTTCGATCTTTTTCGCTGAAATATGCAGGTCCTCGATGTATCGTCTCTCTGCTTCGGTTTCTCTCGCCAGCCGGCGGCGTTCTTCGAAGGTATCGTATTGTTCGTTCGCCCAGTCGAGGGCGTCTTCATGGCTGACTGTGCCTGGGCTGGGAAGCACGGGCAATTCCGTATCCCTGAGAAATTTGTCGAGGAATAGCGGCCAGTCACGGACATGGATATTCTGCCGACGATCGGCGCGAAACTCTGCCTGATCGAGGAACATCACGGTGATCCGGTTGAGCGTGTCGATTTCCTTCTCGTTGAGATAGTTCTTCGCAATGGGCACATCGCGCTTGCGTACCTGACCGCCTTTCCAAGAGGTGAGGCCCATATTGGATTTCGCCGAGTCGGCGCGATTTCTGACGATTTCCGCGGCGGTCAACCCCGTCGCGGCATAGTGCATCTTGTTCTGCATGGTCGCGAAAAAGACTTGGGTTTCCTCCTCGTCTTCACGGTAATCGCAGGCCAGGGCAAAGATCTCCCGGATCCGCTGGTAGACCCGCGCCTCGCTGGCGCGAATCTCCCGGATCCTGGCGAGCAGCTCGTCGAAATAATCCGCCAAACCCTTGCCGCCCTTGAGCCGCGCGTCGTCCAGGGTGAAGCCCTTCACAATGTACTCGCGCAGCCGGGCCGTAGCCCACTGACGGAACCGGGTGGCGACATGGGATTTGACGCGGTAGCCGACGGAGATGATCATGTCGAGGTTGTAAAATTCAAGCTCGCGCTTTACCTGTCGCGAGCCCTCTTTGCGAACTGTTAAGAATTTCTGAACGGTTGCTGCCGGGCCAAGTTCGCCTTCCTCGTAGATGTTTCGGATGTGCATGCTGATGTTGGGAATGCTGGTTTGAAACAGCTCGGCCATCAGCGGCTGCGTCAGCCAGACGGTCTCATCCTGAAGCCTCACGTCGAGGCGGATGTCGCCCGATTCCGACTGATAAATCAGTATCCTGGAATCGTCCGGAGCGGGCGGTTTCTTTCGCATGATCATGCCTCCACCGGGGCGAACATGCGGGCCTTGAACACGGGCTCCAGGGCCCTGGCGTCCGGGATGAACGAGTCGCCGTTGACGAAAACTTCGTCCGCGCCCTCGGTCAGTTTCCGTTCGGCCACGAACTGCTTGTCCCGCTCCAGGTCCGCCTTTGTCCACCCCCCTGCCTGCGCCGCGACGCCGCGCGGCGCGGCAGACAGGTCGGTCTCGCGCCAGATGACCGCGACCTGGCGGTGGTCGATCCGGCCGCGATAGACCAGGTAGCGTCGGTCGCCGTCGTGGTAAACCCTGCGCGTCTGAACGTGCAAGCCCAGGAGGTAGTTGAAGGTCTCCGGCACGTCCGCGATTCTCTCGCGGGTCTGGCCCTCAGTGTGAATATGGAGCTTGTAGCTGAACGGCCGGGCCAGTTTCTCCACATTCAGGAGCGTCTCGCTCGCCCGCGTCTCCCACCTGAGCATGTACCGGAACAGGTAATCCTCGAACTGCATGGCCTGCTGTCCGGATTCCTCGTCGAACTCGATGTTGTTCAGGGCGTCCTCGTAACTTTCGAGACGGATGATTTTCAGAATCCCACCACCCCGATACTGTTCTCTTTCAGAAACCGTAGTTGGCTTTCCATACAATACACCCTTGAGGCGCGGTATTGTGGTCTCAAACAAATGCGGGGCCATTTCTATCCCTATAGGTTTTCTCCCCAGCATAACGGCAGCTGCACATGTGGTTCCGCTCCCCAAAAAGTAGTCCATTACTAAGTCGTCTTTGTTCGATGACGCGCGGATTATGCGTTCAACTAATTCCTCTGGTTTCTGTGTACCGAACTGAACTCGTTCCTTCGAAGTTGGTTGCTGTTGGAACGACATGATGTCATACCAAACGTCCCCCACAGCTTTTCCCTTCGCTATCACTTCATCCTTGTAGAGAATTTCCCCGCGCCCGTCGAAATACCAGCGGCCATTCTCATCCTGCTTGTCAAATCGGTCGAGATACTCTTTACGATGTGGCTGCTTCTGCTTATTGAATAGGTGCTGATTGCTCTTTGTGTGAAAGAGGATAGTTTCGTGTCCTCTTACCCAGTTCTCTGCAAGGGTCTTGTAGCCTGACAGGACCTGCGTGTCCCATATTATCTCCCTCTGGAATTCAAAGATAGCGTCCAGCATGATAGAGAGGCGCATATTCTCGTTAGTATCTATCTGGCAATAGTGCGACCCCTCCACAGCGAGTAATGCTTTTGATAGTTGTATTCTGTCCAGCATCATCGAAAGCCACGATGAGTGTTGATACGTATCTTTATATATGAACTCATCGTTGCCCGTGTTATATGGGGGATCGATATAGATGCACTTGACCTTCTCACGGTATTTCTCCAGAAGCAGGCTGAGGGCCTGGAAGTTCTCGCTGTGAATCAGCAGGCCATCGGTCTTGCCGTCCAGGTCATCCACACTGCCAAGCAGCCTGTCCACGAAACCGGCATCGAAGTGCCGGGTGTCGAGCACGAGCGTCGGGTGATCCTTCAGGAACGCTACGCGCCCTTCCGGTGTGCCCAGGTCACCCGAGAAGATATCCTTCGGCAATTCGTCGATATGAAACAACTCCTTCCACTCCGCCCACTGCGCCTCGCACGCGGCCATGTCGGAATGGAAACTCTCGTCGATGTTCCCGACCGTGATGCAGTACTGCGTCTCTGTGACAAACTTGCGCTTCTCCCACAGCATCTTCTGGAACGACTCGATCTGATCGAGAAAATCGATGATGCGTCCGCCCACGGCCTTGATCGCCCGCACGATCTGGAACCAGCCCTCCGCCCGGTCTTCCCCGGCGGTCTCCATCTCATCGAGATTCAACACCTCGTTCTTCAGGTAGAAGTCGAGCTCGCGCGAGAGGAATCCCTTCAGATCCTTGTGGATGAAAAAGTCGGACGTATTCCGCCGCGTGTATTGCCGGAGGTGATGTTCCAAGTAGCTTACGTGTTGGCCGTCGGAGCCCTTGCGTTTCTCGGCGGTCAAGGCGGCCAACGCGGGTCCGGCATCCTTCGGGGAAAGTCGTTTCGGAATCTCCGTCAGGGCCTCGGCGATGATCGCGTCCTGCTGGTTCTTCTTGCCGTAGGCGATCTCCTCCTGCTCCGTCAGGGGCCGGTACTCGAAGGGGATGATGAGCTGAGCGGCTTTCTCGCCTGCCTGCGCCGCAGCCGCGGCAGGCAGGTCCCAGGCGGTCTCCCTGGCCCGCGGCAGGAAGAACCGCCTGTCACCCTTCACGTTGTTCTGTTCTACGTCCGCCTGCTTGAGCTTGAAATGCACCGTGACGCCGTTGGGCGCTTTCCACGTGTAGTCGTGAAAGTGCTCGGCCGTCTTGACATAATACTGGTCTTGATTGGCCCAGTAGAGATAGACTTCCTCGCCGTTGTAGGGGATGGCATACCGCTGGCGCTTGGAGTAACGGCGCTTCGAGATGAAATCTCCGTCCTGATAGTAGCGGTTGAAGAAAACGTACAGATGGTTGAAAATGCCGGACTCGAGGGCCTCGCGGCCGCGGCCGCCGGCGGCCTTCGCCTTCAGGTCCTGGTACCTCCTGCCGAGCGGCGTGCCGTGATAGGTTTCGGCCAGGTTGCCGTCCGCGTCGAGGGCTTCCTTGCCCAGCGTCTCGGCGATCTGCGCGGCGACCTCCTTCAGCTCTCTTGCAGCCTGGGACTGCTCGGCCAGCGCGCCGCGCTCCAGCTCTTCGGCGACGCCCCCGGGCAGATCCTGCGTGATGAACTTCTCGATCACGCCGCGCTTGAAGTTCATGATGCGGTAAATGCCGAAATCCAAATCGGCGCAGTCGAACTGGAAGAGTTCGCGCAGCAACACCTGGAATTTCTCAAGGGATCCGGTCATGTTTTCTCTTTCCTGTCATTCTTCGCCAGCGATCATGAGATTCGGTGTCCGAATGGAAAAAACAAAGAATGAGCTCCCGACAGAGAAATCGGGACGCTGACTCTCGATTCCGTTGCAGATGGATTGGTTTTATCCTGTTTGGAATTTAATCAACTTCTTCCTTCAATGTCAACCGGATTATCGGCCCGACCGATCCCGCCCGTGCGGATCGCGGGAACAAAAAGAGGCGAAACCGGGAACCTTTCAGAATCCAGGTCATCGGAGGGGCGGCCGTGCTCGGGACGTACGTGTACGGCTTCAGGTCGCATCCGGAAATCATCGGCCGGGCCTGGGGCGGTGTTCCGGACTCTCTCCTCCCCGTCTATACATTCAACATGATGCTCGCCGCGCTGGGATATTTCGTGTTTACACCCTTTTTGATGACCCGGGTTTTCGGACGAAACGACCGGATCGCAGGGAAATTCGGACCGGGACTGCTCAGCCTGCTCTATGCGGGCGTCCTCGTGTTTTCCGCCCTGTGGATGCCCCTCACCCTCGAAATGATCCGGAATTTTTACGCCCTGCCGGATTCCAGGGTCACGGTGTATGATGAGGTCATCCTGAAGAACGGGGAATTCGTCTCCTCCTTTTCCCGGCTGGATCAGATCGAGGAGCGGGCCCGGCTGGAGCGGCAGGAAGACCGGATCAGGGTGCAATACCGGAATGCGGATGGATCGAAGGAAAAAATCATCGGGTTCGAGCCGGATCTGATCTCCGGACCGGTCTTCACCCGTTTCGTCCATGCGCATTGGGACAGGTTGAAAACCGGAGAGCAGGTCACTTTTCATCTGCCCGCCCCGAATCTGCTCAGGCTGGTTCGCTTCAAGATGTCCCGGGATGACCGGTCCCGGTATGCCCGCGAGGATGCGCTGGTGCTCAAGATGGAACCGGCCGGTTTCTTCGTCCGCTTCTTCGTGGACGCGAGTTATTTCGTGTTCGATCTGGATTCACGGCGGCTGGAAGAAATCCACGGGCTCACGATATTGCCCGTAAAACGGAACGGGAAGTGGCAAAACGCCCATGTGAACATGTATTTCCGGTATCCGGAACAGCCTACTGCTGGATCCGGAACGAACACGGTCTTGCTTTCACCCGGATCCGTCCCGGAGACAGGATGAGAATTCAGAAATGCCCTGGAAGCAAAGAGCGTCCGAAAAGACATCCGCCCCTTCCTCCGCGGACTGGAGGAATCCCGTATCACGGAGGATTTCCGTCCGGTGATCCGAATATCCTGATCCTGCGCAACAAAAAAGCCCATGATTCCTAGGGATCACGGGCCCTGTCACATTGAAAAAGATGGGTACGCCCGGCGCGATTCGAACGCGCGACCTCATGCTCCGGAGGCATGCGCTCTATCCAGCTGAGCTACGGGCGCTTTTTTAACGCGGTGTATTATACCAAAATCGGCGGAGAATGTCAAGCCGAAAAACCGCCCGTCTCGCGTCATGGAACCGTCGGACGGGATGTTCTCCCCTCAAGCGATCTCCTCCCGGAGG
>OMKS01000132.1_pt1 | contig 65487 bp, 57 predicted proteins | sample 1674721 | NCBI WGS metagenome assembly OMKS01 (sample SAMN06264996, study PRJEB25208) | sediment metagenome | isolation source: hot spring sediment | place: USA: California | collected 2014-09-02 | reverse complement strand
TCAAAAATTGGCGTTTGGCAATCATTCAAAATTCAAAATTTCAGAATCAAAGTCGTTTGGCTAACTTAATTCTTTTTTTAATTCTTAAAACTAACAAATATGAAACGAGCAACCGTTCTAATAGTCTTTAGCCTTGCAGCCATAACAGCTGCAGTTGCACAGCCAAAAGCATTGAAAAACTTTGATGAGCTGATGGCAGCACTGAATGCTGGTTACAATGTAAAAGTAGTAATACATTACGGAAAGTGCAAACTGGTAACCGATAATGGGGTGCAGGACAAATCGCCCGATGCAATTGGGGGCATGACAATTGACACCTACGAGTATTTTGCTCCTAAGGCCGTGTGCGGCAACGAAAATGCCTCTGTTGTTTTCTCGGAAAATAAGCTAATCAAAAATCCCAAGGGAAAGGGTTTTGTTTACAACTACGCTAAGTTTAGGGTCGAACCCACTGGTAAGGTCTAAGGAACAGTTATGTATCTCGATCCCAACTCCCAGGAGGAATTAATGAGCTAAAATTTTTTCACCCAATTTGACGACAGCACTAAAAAACAAGCAATTTTCATTTACCAACAATAGCCATAACAATGAAAACATTTCTTGAGACTGTTGCAGAACATTTATACTCTAAACATGGAAATGATATTTCAAAATTAACCATAGTTTTTCCAAACCGAAGGGCATCACTATTCTTTAGCAAGTACCTTAGCAAGCAAATTGCTAAACCTATTTGGTTGCCTGAAACAACAACCATTAGCGATCTGATGTTCACCTATGCTAATGTAAAACCAGCCGATCCGCTTATGCTCAACTATAAGCTTTACAAAGCTTATTGCCAGGCCACTCACAGCCATGAACCTTACGATGAGTTTTACTTCTGGGGGAATGTTATGCTTTCCGATTTTGACCAGATTGACAAATACCTGGTTGACCCCCAAAAGCTATTTACCAATATCAACGAGTTAAAGGTCATTTCACAGCAATTCAACGAGTTTGATGAGGAAACATTAGCTATTATTGAGAGATTTGTAAATATTTTTTCACGCGAGGACAAATCGCAAATCCAATCGCGATACTCTAAAATTTGGGCTAAACTTTACGGAATTTACAGCACATTTAGCAGTAAAATGCTATCGGAAGGGATTGCCTACGAGGGGTTAGCATACCGAATTGCAGTGAGCAACCTGTCAAAAAGCGATAGTCGAACTATAAAAAAATCCTATATTTTCATTGGTTTTAATGCCCTGAGCGAATCGGAGAAAAGGCTGTTTTCACATCTAAAAATTCAGAATAAAGCAACTTTTTACTGGGATTACGACAACTATTACGTTAACAATAACCAAGCGGATCATGAGGCAGGGCTATTCATGCGCCAAAATCTTAAAATCTTTCCAAATGCTTTAGGTGATATCAACAACGATTTTACTGAAAAAAATAATCACAATAAAAAGATAACGCTTATATCATTACCATCGGAGGTAACCCAAGCCAAAATTGTTCCCGACTTGCTTGAGGAGATTAATGTTGATAGCAATGAACTTAACACGGCAGTGGTTTTACCCAACGAGAAACTTCTACTTCCGCTGCTCACGGCATTACCCGAAAAATATAGCAATGCCAATATCACCATGGAATACCCGCTGCGCGAGACATCGGCCTACTCGTTTATTGATGCCCTGCTCAACCTACAAAAACTAAGCAATGAACAATCCAAATTCTACTATCGTGATGTTCTGCTAATACTATCGCACCCCTACATTCAACATGTTTGCCCTGAAGAAGCAAAAAAAGTAAGGAAAACAATTATTGACAGACAGTTGCTTTACGTTTCCACCGAAACCTTTGCAGGAAGCGGCATCCTGGAACAAATTTTCAAACCTGTAGCTAAAGGATCAGAACTGGCAAGTTACCTCAACACTTGCGTTGACTCAATTGTTAGAGGACTAACCCATGAAATGGATGCAAACGACGATAAGCTAAAGCTTGAAGTTGAATACCTTCTTACCATTAACCAAGCTCTTAAGCGGCTGAGCAAGGTGATTGCAGAGATAAATGAAGAATACTCCAACAAAACTTTCCGCTCATACCTGGCCAAGGCCCTTTCCGAGCAAAGAGTATCGTTTATTGGTGAGCCTCTTTCGGGCATACAGATTATGGGTTTTCTGGAAACCCGAAATCTCGACTTTAAAAACCTTATAATTCTCTCGGTAAACGACAACCTTTTACCGGGAAGCCACTTTACCCCATCGTTTATTTTGCCTTCGCTAAGGCAAGCATACGGGTTGCCCGACTATAGGCACCAAAATGCTGTGTACGCCTACTACTTTTACCGCTTAATGCAACGTGCCGAGAATATCTACCTTGTTTACACCAACATAACCGAGGGATCAAAATCGGGTGAACTTAGCCGCTTTGTTAAGCAGCTTCAAATGGAATCGAAGCTTAACCTAAAAGAAGTGATCGTAAACTTTGATCTTGGTATGAATTTCGAAACTCCAATTGAAGTAGCTAAAAATGCAACTATTTCAAACATTTTAAGCAAGTACTTAGACACAACCAATGGAGGCAGGTACCTTTCCCTATCGGCACTATCGGAGTTCAAGAACTGCTCCTTACGATTTTTTTTCAACCGAATTTTAGGCATATCATCACCCGAAGAGCTCGATGAAGAGCTCGATGCCATGGGCATTGGTAGCGTGTTCCATAAAGCTATGGAACAAATCTATCGCGATTTTGTGGGTAAAGAAGTGACTAAAAACCAGATTCAAAGCAAACTTAACCAGCTCGGGTTAGATGAAGTTTTTATGGCTTTTAAAGAAATCAGAAATTTTAACGGAACAATCGATGAACTGAACGGACGAAATAGGTTGCTGCTGGAAAGGGTGAAATGGATGGTAAGGAATGCCCTAAACTCTGACCTGAAAAGGAAACCGTACAAGTTGTTGGCGATAGAGAAAGAGGTTGAAACGGTAATACCAATTGAACTTAACGGTAAAACTTTAAACATCCGCCTTGGTGGCAAAATTGACCGATTGGAGCAGAGAAACGGCAAATTTACCATTGTAGATTTTAAAACAGGTAAGCACGAAAAAGCCAAAACAGAAATCAGTAAAATCGACGAATTTGAGGAGAAAACCGAAAAGGATGGGCTATTCCAGCAACTTGTTTACAAGTATATATATTCCCAAAAGCATAGCTTAAACAAAGGTGATGTTGATATCCTGCTTTGGTATGTTCTCAGCACCGATGGAATACAAAGCACCATCGTTCCGAATACCGATGAGTTTTGGGATGAATTTATAAGCTACCTAAAAGCATTGATAAGCAGAATTTTTGACGATAGCCCTTTTTCACAGACATCAAACACCAAACTCTGTGAAAATTGCGACTACAATTCCATTTGTAACAGATAATCATTAAAAATGATGTAAATCATCAATAATAAAAGTGCTTGTATTGACATTGAAGCCATTTCAGCGTAAGTTTGCTTTAAACACAAACTTAAAATCCATGAAAAAGTTAATTTTTCCTCTACTAATGCTTCTATTGGCTTTCAGCCTTAAAGCACAGGAAGATACTACTGCTAAAAATGATATCGGCCTTAATTTGCGTATCGATATGGTTAACCGTTACCTTTGGCGCGGAGTTTTGCTCGATAACAATCCATGCTAACAGCCCGACCTATCGGCAAGCATTGGCAATTTTACCATAGGAAGTTGGGCTTCGTATGGCTAAAGCAGTAGCTAACCCGAAATTGACCTTTACACAACCTATGAACAGGGCTAAACCAGCAATATGCAAATATTGAAAACACAGGTATTTCTGCTAGCACAGAAATTATGTTTACTGAAAATTTAGAATTACCAATAAAGGGAACTTTTTGATGTTAATCCAGTTCAAGAAAGCGTGTTCCTTTTAGTTAGCTTTACATTGCATTAAATAAAATCATAGCAAAATTTAAGAGCCACCCAAATGGGTGCTTTTAATGGAATAAACTTTTGTGCTATAAAACCCTAAGCACCTTTTCAATTTCCATCCTTGACCGCCGCGATAATTCCCTTTGCTTATTCTGTGGGCTCAAGTCATCCAATTTCCCGGGCTTACCCAAAGCAGTTACCGCACCTATTTCAAGGTTATCATTAAGTTTCAAAACCTTTCTGATTTCGTTGTGGTCAAAACCACCCATCATATGGGTTACATAACCCATAGCTTGAGCCTGTAGCAAAAACATTGCGGTTGCCATGCCCAAATCGTGCAGGGCATAGTAGTTAACCCCATCAACTTTTGAGTAATTTTTACGTGCAACGGAAACAACTAAAGCCCCGGCATTCCTAGCCCAATCCTGATTGGCAGGAGCTAAAGTATTAAGCACGCTATTAAACCCCACCATGTTATTTCGGTTTGCCACAAAGAACAGCCAAGGTTGATCGTTATATGCCGATGGTGCTAAAGTGGCTGCCTTAAAAATTTGAAGCAGATTCTCCTGAGGTATTGGCTCAGGGCTAAAGGCCATAGCGCTCCTGCGCTGTTGAATTGATGGTATTATCTCATTCATTTATCGGTAAAGTTTAAATTATTTGAAACTAACAAGGTAAAATCAATTTAGTTTAATAAAAAATCCCATATTGCATCCTAAATAAAAAAACCTCTACAATGAAACCATTGACTTCCCTGAATTCATAAAATAAAAATGGTTTTGAATGCATGGAAAAAACCATTGTTTTCGACCATTTACCAATTTATGTTTCTTAACATATTTTACTCTGGTAACTAACACTTTGAAATTTGCCTAACAATACTTAACCTTGCAAATCGATAATTAACTGATTAAAAGCAATATAATTTTCTAAATATCAACACACAACTTAAAAAACACGAAAGCTATGAGCAAAATGACACCAAAGGATTACATGGAGCGCGAGAGTAAGTATGGCGCCCATAACTATCACCCACTGCCCGTAGTTCTGGAACGTGGTCAAGGCGTTTACCTATGGGATGTTGAAGGCAAGCGTTATTATGATTTCCTTTCGGCTTATTCAGCAGTTAACCAGGGGCATTGCCACCCAAAAATTATTAATGCCATGTGCGAGCAGGCACAAAAGCTAACGCTTACCTCTCGCGCTTTTTACAACAACGTACTTGGCGAATTTGAGGAGTATGTAACCAAATACTTTGGTTACGACAAGGTTTTGCCCATGAACACCGGAGCCGAAGCCGATGAAACCGCACTTAAGCTTTGCCGCCGCTGGGCATATAACGTTAAGGGAATTAAGGATGGCGAGGCCAAGATTATTGTTTGTGAGAACAATTTCCACGGCCGTACCATCACCGTAATTTCCATGTCAACCGACCCAGATTCCTATGGTGGGTTCGGTCCATACACTCCCGGTTTCATAAAAATTCCTTACAACGATATTCCAGCCCTTGAAAAAGCCTTGCAGGATCCTAACGTGGCTGGTTTCCTTGTTGAACCAATTCAGGGCGAAGCAGGTGTGTTTGTTCCCGATGAAGGTTACCTGAAAAAAGCCTATGACCTCTGCAAGAAGCACAACGTGCTTTTCATTGCCGATGAGGTTCAAACCGGTATTGCCCGCACAGGTAAAATGCTTGCCTGCGATCACGAAGGCGTTCGCCCCGATATCCTAATCCTTGGAAAAGCCATTTCAGGTGGCGCCATGCCGGTTTCATGCGTGCTTGCCGATGATGAAATTATGCTTACCATTAAACCGGGTGAGCACGGTTCAACCTTTGGTGGGAACCCACTTGCCAGCAAGGTTGCCATTGCAGCACTCGAAGTAGTTAAGGAAGAAAAACTTGCTGAAAATGCTGAACGTCTTGGCAAAATCTTCCGCGATGAGATGAATAGCATCAAGAGTGATATGATTGAACTTGTTCGCGGTAAAGGTCTGCTTAACGCAGTGGTTATCCGCAACAAGCCTGGGAAAACCGCTTGGGATGTTTGCCTTGCCATGGCCGAAAAAGGCGTTCTAGCTAAACCCACCCACGGTAACATCATCCGTTTTGCACCACCCCTTGTTATTACTGAGGAGCAATTACGTGAGGCTATTGGCCTTATCAAGGAAGCTTTTAAACAGTTTGAATAAAAGAAATATTCGACCTATAAGAAAGGTGACACAGGTGTGTCACCTTTTTTTATTACCGCAGGTAGCCGGTTCCCCTTTCCTTTACCACCCGAATAAAGTTATCGATCGACCTATCATAGCCTCTCTCAATGTCGGCTGGGAAATAGCAGGCAGGCAGTTCACCATTCCTTCGGTGATATGCCAAGCAATCGCAGCACACACCATGTTTCCCGCATGGGTAAGAACAGTTGCAAAATTTGGAATTACTCTCTTTTTTACACTCCATAATTTTTTTCAAACTTTAACCTCAGCAAAAATAATCCTATCATAAAAAATTTTGATAAACTTTAAGGATGAATTGCAATCTAATTTTTGAATTTGCATTTTTGTAAACACATTGTCAAACTCAAACCAACTCACCATGAGAAAAATATTTACACTACTAACCATTGCAACCACATTGTTTATGGCACAGTGCAAACAAACTGACCAAAAGGTGGACGTATCGCCCATTAGCGATGCCACAGTGCAAAAGGTAATCACTGAATTGGTTAAACAGCACGGCGATTCCCAAAAAGAAAGAATTGAACGCGGTGTTGCTCAAGTGGCCATGCTATGGAGGGTTACCGATGGCACCGAGGCCGATTTTGAGCAGTTCTGCACCACCCAATTTGTATCGGATGAGGCTGAACTAGATCAACTATTCAACAAGCTCTCCTACGGTTTTGAAATGCTACATGGCTACTTCATTCTGTTGAGCAAGGAACTCATGAAACCCCTCCACCTGGACTGGGGCCCAGTAACCCCCATTGATGAGCTCTTTGGCTCATACAACGCGGCAGCACACCTAAACGACGACCTCTATGCCAACAAGATTGCATTTATAACTGCCCTAAACTTCCCCTACTACACCCTGAAGGAGAAAACCGAAATGGGTGAAAACTGGAACCGCAAGCAATGGGCCTACGCTCGCATGGGCGATATGTTTACAAGTAGAGTTCCTGCCCAGCTCATCCAGAACTTTTCCACAGTAAACACCAACGCCGATACCTACATCAGCGAGTACAACATCTACATGGGTAACCTTGTAGACGACAAGGGGCAAACCATGTTCCCTGTCGATATGAAGTTGATATCGCACTGGGGACTGCGCGATGAGCTCAAGTCGCACTATGCCAACAAGGAAGATGGACTCACTCACCAGCAGATGATATACCAGGTGATGAAACGAATTATTGACCAATCCATACCCCAGCAGGTTATCAACAGCAACGAGTATATGTGGAATCCATATACCAATGCTGTAACCAAGGAAGGCAATGAGGTTCAGGCTACACCCGAACCCAACACTCGCTACCAGCATGTAATTAACCAGTTCAAGGCATTAAAAGCCATTGACGAGTACACCCCTATAATGCCAACCTACATACAACGTAAGTTCGAGGGTGAATTTGAACTTCAGGTTGACGAGGTTGAACAGCTATTCATTGATTTGATATCGTCAAAAGAGGTTCGTGAAGCTGGCAAGCTTATCAGTAAGCGCTTAGGACGCCCGCTGCAACCATTCGATATCTGGTATGATGGGTTTAAAGCCCGCAGTGGCATCCCTGCCGAAAAACTTGATGGAATAACCTCTAAGCGTTTTCCAAACACACAAGCGTTTGAAGCAGAACTGTCTAACATTCTCACCTCGCTGGGATGGAGCAAGGAAAAAGCCAAGTTTATTGCCGAAAGAGTTAAGGTAGAGGCTTCACGAGGAGCCGGCCATGCGTGGGGAGCTGAAATGCGTAAGGATGTTGCCCTGCTCCGCACCCGTGTTCCCGCTTCGGGAATGAACTACAAGGGGTTCAACATTGCCATGCACGAGTTTGGCCACAACGTGGAGCAAACCATTACCCTGCACGATGTGGATTACTACATAATGCACGGCGTGCCTAACACTGCCTTCACAGAGGCATTGGCATTTGTGTTCCAGAAACGCGACCTCGATGTGCTGGGCATGAAAGAGGTTAACCCCGATAAGGAATACCTTGAAACCCTCGATAACCTTTGGTCGTGCTACGAAATTATGGGAGTGTCGCTGGTAGATATCAACCTCTGGAAGTGGTTATACAACAATCCCAATGCTACAGCCGAGGAGGTACGTAATGCTACCCTTACCATTGCCCGCGATATATGGAACAAGTACTACGCCGATGTATTTGGCAGCACCGACGAGCCCATACTTGCCATATACTCGCACATGATTGATAATCCACTTTACCTGTCGGCTTACCCCATTGGCCACCTCATCGATTTTCAGCTGGAAAAGCAGTTCCGTGGCCGATCGTTTGCTGCAGAGGTTGAACGGATTTACTCAAAGGGTCGTTTAATCCCTCAACTCTGGCTTAAAAATGGTGTTGGTGAACCGCTATCGGTTACTCCTATCCTTGAGGCATCGGCAGTTGCCGTACAAAAACTCTCGGAAAAGTAACTAAAAGCCCCATAGAATTCAAAAGCCGTCCTCGCAGGGCGGCTTTTAATTTATACCTGAACAGGGTTAGTGGCTATTTTCAAATCTTTTTACGGTCTGAGCGATAGTTCCATACTTCCTGCCGAACAAAACCACTGCTGACAGGCAAAGCAATCCTGCTATTGCAAGGGTTAACTGAACACCAATTGTGGGGCTAATTGAGCCAAGCAAAAGGCTTCCAAGAGGTGTAATACCCATGAACGATAAGCCGTATAGTGCAACCACTCTCCCCCGTTTATCCTCATCAACAATGTGCTGCAAAAGAGTGTTTGTTGCAGCAAACTGAACAATCATACCAAATCCGGTAAAAAATATCATCAACAATGATAAAGCCGTATAGGTTGAAAGGGCAAAAACCAACAACCCAATAACAAAAACGATAGAAGAGAAAAGGATAATCTTTGGTAAACTTCCAATGCTTTTCCTCGAAGCCAAATAGAAAGCGCCCATCAATGCACCAGCACCAAGCGAGCCAGTTAGAAAACCCAGCAGTTGCGAGTCGCCATGGAGAATATCGCGCGCAAAAACTGGCATGAAAACCTGAAACGGCATACCAATCAACCCTATAGCTGAAATTAGTAAAAGTAAATACCTGATTGTTTTATTCCTGTATGAATAAATTAACCCTTCAGCCAATTCTTGAAGTATTGAACCATGGTGATGATGAGTATTCATGGGTTTTATCCTCATCGAAATTAACGATGCTATAACCGCCATGAAACTAAACCCATTGATTATAAAACACCACCCCTCGCCAAGCCATGCTATAATAAAACCCCCTATGGTGGGTCCAATAAACCGGGCCGAGTTAATTAGAGTTGAGTTTAACGCTATGGCATTCTGAAGCAAATCCCTATCGCCCACCATCTCCAGCAGGAATGCATGACGGAAAGGGGTATCGAAGGCAAGGGCAATTCCATTGACCACAGCAACCAGAACAATTTGCCAAATTTGAATAACATCGGCTAGGTAAAGAATTGCAAGCGTAAAAGCCATAACCATCGACAATGTCTGGGAGCCAATTAATACCATCCTTCGGTTTACCCTATCGGCGTAAACGCCGGCAATTGGAGTAAGAAAAAGCGAAGGTATTTGCCCGGCAAATCCAATAACCCCAAGCAGAAAGGGCGAATTGGTTAACCTGTAAATAAGCCAGCCAAGGGCAAGGTTCTGTATATAAGTCCCCATGAGCGAAACTATCTGCCCATAAAAGAACTTCCTGAAATTGGGACTTCTTAAAGCCCGAAAAGCAAAACCAACACGATTAAAGTAGGAACGTATATCGATATACCTGAACATACCCTAAAACTGAATGCCTGCAGCTAAACCAGCCGCCCCATTAGCATTATAAAACAGAAATAAAAAAGCATGTGTTTGACTACCCCTACCCTGCCTTAGCTTAATTCGTTCGTATGCATAGTAAGATATTTTGGTGCTAAGGATTCCAATACCTGCTCCGGCAAAAACATCGGTTATCCAATGCTTATTGTTGATTACCCTTGCAAAACCAATTGTACCAGCAATAGCATAACCAGCCACACCAATCCATACGGTATGATCCTTGTACTCCTGCCACAAAAACTCAGCACCCGAAAAGGCCAGTGCTGTATGACCCGATGGGAATGAATTAGAAGCACTACTATCGGGGCGCGTTACATTTGTGGAATATTTAAGCGATTGAACCACTACAGTTTGTAAAACAAATGAACCTGCAAGTATAGCCGTTCTGTCCCAAAACGCATGTTTTGCCTTCAGCCCTGCGTCATCGAGTATGTAAACTGCCAAACCTGGTAAATACTGAAAGTAATCGTTGGCTCTGTACTTAGTGTTGATATGCTCTAAAACCTCGCTGCGAATCCCTGTATTCCAACGCTTGAGGTTCGGATTATCCAAACCGATAATACCATAGGTGATTAGCGAAACTGGCAGTATTGTATTCTTTTATGTTAGCCCATACTCCATCTTTGGCCTTTGGCCAACACTATCTAACGGAATTGACTGTTGCGTAAAAGCCTTTAAGTTAATAAAAGAATAAGAGAAATGAACACTTTTGCTTTCAATATCTAAACTATTCTTTTTGCAAATATAAACATCTAAATATGCCCATTAAGCCATTTGTAAATATAATTCAATCTAAGGTTTGAATTTAAGAAAGAATTAGTTATACTTGCCTAAAATTTAACTAATAAAAAGGCTAAAAGTGATTAAGTCCAAAACCATAGCCCTGGTAGCACACGATAACCGCAAGCGCGACCTTGTGGAATGGGTAGAGTGGAACTGGGCAAAACTGCTTAAGCATAAACTTATTTGCACTGGTACAACCGGGCGGCTTGTTGAGGAAGCTCTAACCAAAATGAAAGGGAAGGAGGCCGACGATCACCTTCAGCTTACCCGGTTGAAATCGGGGCCACTTGGTGGCGATCAGCAGCTAGGCGCTCTTATAGCAGAAGGTAAAATTGATATCCTAATTTTTTTCTGGGATCCCATGCAGGCCCAACCCCACGATGTGGATGTAAAGGCTTTGCTTCGCATTGCTACGGTTTACAACATTCCCACAGCCACCAACCGTTCAACTGCCGACTTCCTCATTAGTTCACCACTTATTGAACAGGAATACACTCCAAAACTAAAGGATTACAGCCAGTACATCAATAGAAACATTTACTAAAAATATTGAACTATGGAACGCAACGAGTACCGCGAGAATGTAAAAAAAACTATTAACGAAATCTTCGATCAGATTGAGGTTTTAAAAGCCAAAGCCGATAATGCTTCGGAAAAGGTAAGACAGGAGTATAACGAAAAGATTAGGGAACTTGAAATGCTCCGCAATCAAATGGAAAGCAAACTCGATGAGTTTGCCCAGGCTGCCGACAGCAAGTGGGATGAGGTGAAAGATACCGTAAATTCCAGTCTCGAATCGTTCAAGGAGGGTTTCAAGAAGTTAGGTTCGCTTTTCGATTAGTATTCTAGCCAAGTGCCATGAATTTAGGGGAATGAGTCGGAGTATTGTAAGGTTAGAGGAAGTTAGAGGAATAGTGAACAGTGAACAGTGAACAGTGAACAGTGAAACCGAATTTCCATGAATTATCGAACCAAACCGGCCCGATAAAAATTCTGATGCAGAAACATTTTTTGTAGAGAATAGTCAAAAAAATAAATCATTAAAATATTCCGGTTTAAAAATTATCAAATGGACGTTTTAGACCTATCCCTATTTGCAAGAATTACACTACTTTTAATTGCATGGCTTATAGTTTTTATTGACGTGTTGCGCAACAGGTTTCCGGATAGGAATATGTGGATTATTTACCTAATTATTACTCCTCCCTTGGCCGTTTTGGTATATCCTATTGTTCGGAATAAACTATTGAAAAAAAACTTGCACAACTAAATGGCTAATGGCCATTTTCAAGTTTAAATCGAATTCGTACAACTCCATCGGAGTAATCGGCCGAGATAATTTTAAACACCCCAATCTCCTTTGTGTTTGACACATGAGGGCCTATACATGCACACGCATCGTAATTGCCTACCCGAATAACCCTGATTGATTCCGGGGCATCAGCGGGTAATCTGCTTAAATCAAGGAAATTTGATGCATTGCTTTTGTCGGTAAACTCTTCGGTGACAGTCAAGTTCTGCAAAATAACCTCGTTAACCTTATCCTCAATTGTTTTTAACTCGTCTTCGCTAAGCGCACGTGGAATTCGGTAATCGCACTTCGATTTTTTCCTCTCCACGTGGCTGCTCAATGCTCGCCCGCAATTGTAAAGCCTAACCATTGTTTGATTGAGGATGTGCTCTGCGGTATGCATACGGGGATCATAATTCTTTTCGCTCATTTTAATATCAATTTTGATGTAAAAATAGCAAAATGGTAAGGCAATAAACCAATTATAAAGTCTTATTGTAAAAAGCAAAAGGCAAAAAAGATTACAAGTCTAAAAACAGTTACATTTGCCGGATAAAATTGGCAACATGTTCGATTTATCGAAAAAACGCTGGCAGTGGGCTGCCATGCTTTTCATGGCTTTTGTATGGGGCGCCTCGTTCATCCTGATGAAGCGAGGGTTAGATGCGCTCAGCTATGTTCAGGTAGCTGCTTCCCGAATATTTTTTAGCTTCCTGATCCTTTTGCCCCTCTCAATTAAAAATCTAAAACTTATAAATCGTAATAATTTTTGGCAATTGCTGTTGTGTGGCTTGTTAGGTAACTTTTTTCCTGCATTTCTTTTCACCCTTTCCGAAACCCAAATTACCAGCTCATTGGCTGGTATTCTCAACGGGCTAACACCTTTTTTTACGGTTATTGCCGGACTGTTGTTGTTTAAGCATAAGCCAAATATTTTTCAAACCATTGGGGTTATCGTTGGCTTTTCCGGGGCTTCAATTCTAATAACTAATGGCAACTTTTCCTCGTTTGGGCACGTTAACCTTTACGCCTTGCTGGTTGTTTTAGCAACAATGATGTATGGCATTAACTCAAACATCATTCGTTTCAAACTTTCTGGATTAACGGGTGTACAGATTACATCACTTATCTTTTTCATGATTGGAATTCCGGCAGGGATTATTCTAATGTTAACCGATATCGGTGCAGCCCTCCAACACCCCGTATTTGCAACTAGCATTATGGCCACCATTGTGCTTGCAACATTTGGTTCAGTTATTACACTATTTGTGTTTAATAACCTAATTCACCATACCAGTGCAATTTTTGCTTCATCAGTAACCTATATTATTCCATTCTTTGCCTTACTCTGGGGCATTCTCGATGGCGACCATATTGGAACTCTGCAAATTATCTCATTAATAGTTATACTCATAGGAGTTTACCTTTCGAGTTTACGTCGTAAACCCAAATTGCTTTAAAATCAAGCCATTTTGATAAAAATAAATCAATTTTCTCCTTAAAGGGTTGACTTTACCCTTATTTGTCCATACCTTTATTGTAAAGCTAAAACCTTTACCATCAAATGACAAAGGACAAAAAGGATAAAAAAAAGAAAAAGGCCGATAAGCCTCAGGAAGCAAAAGCAGCCACCAAGAAACATAAACTCGAGCTAAGCAATCACTACGAAACAGTTGAAGCGCATGTTGATAGGATGGATAAAAAAACCTATGAACGTGAGATTGAAAAACTGCACTTGGAGATGGTAAAACTCCTGGAATGGATAAAGTACCAAAAACTAAAAGTTGTAATACTCTTTGAGGGCCGCGATGCTGCCGGAAAAGGTGAAGTAATCAAAACCATTGCCGAACGCCTGAATCCCCGATTCTGCCGTATAGTTGCACTAGGAGTTCCTACCGAAAAGGAAAAAAGCCAATGGTATTTCCAGCGGTATGTTGCCCACCTACCCGCCGCCGGCGAAATGGTGCTCTTCGACCGAAGCTGGTACAACCGGGCTGGCGTGGAAAAGGTAATGGAATATTGCACCGAGGAGGAATACACGGAATTTTTGCGCTCATGCCTCGAGTTTGAACGGATGCTGGTTCGCTCAGGTATAATACTCATAAAGTACTGGTTCTCAGTTAGCGATAAGGAACAAGAACGGCGCTTTCAGGAACGTATAGATGACCCCACCAAGCGATGGAAACTCAGCCCAATGGATATTGAATCGCGCAACCGATGGGTGGAGTACTCCAAGGCCAAAGATGTTATGTTTGCCCACACCGACATTAAACAAGCCCCGTGGTGGGTGGTTCGTGCCGACGATAAAAGGCGTGCCCGCCTTAACTGTATCCATCACCTGCTAAGCCTTATCCCTTACCAAGACCTCACCCCTCCCCCTGTAAAACTTGAACCCCGCAGGATCGACGAAAGTTATGTTCGTCCACCTATCACTGACCAGAATTTTGTTCCTGAAGTTTACTAGTTACAAAAAGGGCTGCTCGCATGGGCTGCCCAAAATTTTAACCAAAAGTGCCATGAATTAACAAATATAACCGAGCTAATTAAATAGGGAAGCGGAAATACTCATGGAAGAAATCGTGCCTCGGGGGGGTAGTTTTTGCTGAACCATTTGATCTAGCAGAACCTAACCTCTTATACACTTTTTAAAATGGGCAGTTTGGGTTACAAATTCTCAAAACCAGGTATGCTATCAATCTTAATTGGGCGGCCATTTTTTAGCCCTACACCTACTACCTTAGCCTTAACGGCCAATTTTCCCTCGGGCAGTTTAATCACTTCCTGATCAAAAATCATTCGTAAATGGCCCTCCTTGTGGGTGGATAAACGCACAACAAACCTATCGCCACTGGTTAATGAGTACTTGTAGTCAATTTCGATACGCGACACCACAAGGTCGATACCCTCAGTGTGCAACCTGGCAAAATCGATCCCTTTGCTCAGCAAAAACTTATGGCGGGTATGTTCAAGGTAGTTCAGGTAGCGGGCATTATTAACAATACCCTGCAAGTCGCATTCATAATCACGAACCTCAAACTCTAACTCATAAACTTCCATGGTAAATCACCTAAGTTTAACTTGGTTCCAGTTCCTTAATTTATAGCCGATAACAGCGTAGTACAGAATAATTAAATACGAAGGAATGAGTATAATATATGCCATTTGCGGTGAATAAGAATCGGAAAGATGCCCCCAGCATAAAGGCAGGATAGCACCACCCGCAATAGCCATGATCAATACAGCCGAACCCGTTTTAATAAACTTGCCCAAATCGTGAATGGCCAAAGGCCAAATGGCAGGCCACACCAGTGCATTGGCTAATCCTAGAAGAGCAAGTGCAAGTATCGAATAGGTTGGTGCTCCTAAAACAACTATTACGCTCAAAAGTATCCCCAGCAAAGCCGAGCCAATGAGAGCAACACGCTGCGAAATCACCCTAGGAATTAAGACGATACCTGCCAGGTAGCCAATTATCATGGCGATGAGGGTATAGGATGTAAATAATTTAGCGGTTTCTATTTTAAAATCCTGCGACATACCGTAACGAATAATGGTATCGCCTGCAATAACCTCAACACCAACATAGAAGAACAGTGCAACTGCACCGAGTATAAGTTGGGGAAACTGCAAAATACTGGTTTTTTCTGTAAGGTCGTCGGATGCAATATCGGCATCATCCTCGGTTTCCACATCGGGCAGCGGGGCATAGCGTACGGCAATTCCCAGGAAAACGAGTATTAATGTCATAACTATGTACGGCCCAATCACTCTATGTGCAAGGCTATTGAGAGCAGCAGCGCGGGCAGCGGAACTTAAACCCTCGAGCGATTTTACAAAGGCATCGCCATCGTTAAGGATGTAGTAGGCCAGAATGAGCGGGGCAATGGCTCCGGCCAACTTGTTACAAACCCCCATTATGCTAATGCGCTTGGCTGCGCTCTCCCTTGGTCCAATTATGGTGATATAAGGATTAGCCGCTGTTTGAAGGACTGCTAACCCTGCGCCCATAATAAACAGACCACTAAGAAACATCCAGTATGCTCTGCTCAATGCCGCGGGAACAAACACAAGGGTTCCAATAGCCATCACTAGCAAGCCCACTGTCATCCCTTTATGAAAACCAGTCCTTTTAAGCACCCACGATGAAGGCAAAGCCATTACGGTATATGAGATATAAAATGCAAAGGCCACCAGTGTAGCCTCAAAATCGGTTAACTCACACAATATCTTGAAATACGGAATAAGTATACCGTTTAACCAGGTTACAAAACCAAAAATGAAAAATAACGCTCCAATAATGAGCATGGGCAAAAAATTACCTTTACTTTTCTGAGAGTTCATTACAATTGTTTTAAGTTAAGGTACCCCAAAAATATGGTAGAAAGTTGGGAGTAATGAAAAAGGAGTTAAACCTTAACGGTTATAATATCATCCCAACGGGTAGTGTACATAGGCGATACACGTTCCTGGCGTAATTTCCATTTTCGGCCAGCCCCCTGGGCGGCTACTTTAACCGTGTGCCTGCCATATTTATCGTTCAGTTTATCCATAACCACCATTAGCCTGTTGTGTTTTTCCCTATCAACACTATCGAAAAGTGAAGTTTGGATATGCTGATTAGTTGAGATACCGGAAACAATTACACCTGCTTTCTTGTATCGAAATCCTGGCTTATATATGCTTTTTAACCCAATAAGAGCAAAATGTACTAGTTCCAGGGTACTGCTTGTGGGTACTGGCAGAACCACGGTTTTACTGGCCGAGTACTGGGGTAAATCGTCGCGGAAGTAGTTGGTGTGTGCAAAAACCATTACCACTTGCGCAACCGACTGTTGCTTACGCAGTTTATGGGCGCAACTCACCGCAAACGATGCTACCGCCTCGCTCAGGTAGCCAAGGTCGGTTTGCATCTCGCCAAACGATCGGGTTGTAGCGATAGCCTTTTTTGGGGGGGCTGAATGCTCCAAATCGATACAAGGAATGCCCAATAATTCTCTTTGTGTTCGTAACCCCACTACCGACAAATGTTGCTTTACCCACCCTGCAGGCATCCGGGTAAAATCGTAAGCTGTATTCACTCCGTATCGAGCGAGAAATTTACGGTATTGCCTACCTATTCCCCAAACCTCACCAATCTCGAACTCTTTTAGCGCATCAACACGTTGCTGCTCGTTGGCAATCATATAAACGCCCTGGTGCTGTGGCTGCTTTTTTGCGATATGGTTAGCAACCTTTGCTAATGTTTTGGTAGGGGCTACGCCCAAACTTATGGGAATACCGGTATTCCGCATGGTAGTTTTTCGAATTTTTCGGGCATAATCCAATAAATCGACATAGTTGAACCCGTGTAGCCCAAGAAAAGCCTCATCAATGGAATATATCTCTACATCGGGGGTAAAGCTGGCAAGGGTATTCATCACCCTTTGGCTCATATCGCCATAAAGCGTATAGTTTGATGAAAAAACTGCCACATTGTTTTTTTCAATTAAATCCTTGATTTTGAAAGTAGGCTCTCCCATTTTTATACCAAGGGCTTTTGCCTCGTTGCTTCGGGCTATTACGCAACCATCGTTGTTCGACAGCACAATCACAGGTCTACCTACAAGCGATGGGTTAAATACACGCTCGCACGAAGCGTAAAAATTATTGCAGTCGGCAAGGGCAAACATGGCTAAAACTTATGAATAACGTAGGTAACGATGCCCCACACTACAAAATCGTTCTCCTCGGTAACCTTTATGGGTTTATATGCCGGATTGGCCGGCATGAGGTAGATTCCGTCCTTTTTAATTCGGATGGTTTTAAGAGTAAACTCACCATCGATATAGCATACGGCTTTATGGCCATCGGCTGGGGGTAACGATTTGTCAATCACCAGAATATCGCCATCGTAAATTCCCTCATCAACCATGGAATCGCCGCGCACACGCCCGTAAAAAGTTGAACTCGGATTCTTGACAAGTTCCTTGTTTAAATCAAAGGCCAAATCGATATAGTCCTGCGCTGGCGACGGAAAACCAGCCTTTATTCCTTCGGCCAAGGGAAGTGAAAGATCGTATGTAGTATCGGCAGTAAAGAAATCAATCTCAGGTGTAGTTTTTATCAGCCTCATACTCTCCTACCTCAAGCTCTTTTATAACTTTAAGCACATAAGCAATACGCGAGTGGTTCTTAACAGTTTTAGGGAAAATAACCAATAGCGCCACTAAGTATCCGCTCATCACTCCCTTAATTAAACCCGACAAATAGGCATCAGTCTGATTTAAAAAGAATATGACTGCCAGAGCAAGAATGGCATAAACCACTAGTAGGAATAGAGTTACCGATTGTTTTCGTGCTAATCGCCTGTGATAATGAATTCTTGAATTCAAGTATATCCGATCGAAACCGGCAGTTAGCTTTGTTTTTTCATCGGCTGTAAATCCACTCTCCAAATCTAAAAGAACCTTAATGAACTTTTCTTTATTCATGGCTGCAATTTTTAAATTATTACAAATTTACAGCAATAATTCTAAAAATCGTCAATTTGAATATAATCAGTTGATGAATCTTCACTAAAAATATTACTGCATCACCATTTTTAATTGGCTTCGACGAATTTGTTAATTCAGGGCACTTGGGATCAAACCTTGAACCTGGGATGAATACCAAAAGACAAAAGGGCAAATGCCCTTTTTTCATAATCGATAGCCACAGCAACTTATTTGCGTGATTAACACTCGAATTGGTTAAATAATACAGGTTAACCTTGTAGTTGTACGAAACGAAATTATTCCTGCCCATGGGAACATCAATACTTAAATCCCAGTACTTTTTCAGCTCGGGCTTTAAAGTAAACCAACCCCCTAATTGCTTCGTTTTTATAGAGTTTTTTTTGCGGAATGAGTTATTAATCCATGATCTTGTGACAATGAGCAAAAGTTCGTTTCGGAAATTATTCATCTCTTGCGAAAACTCATTTATTTTCAGGGCGGTTCCTGCAGTTGCTGCGGCCAGTTCGGTTAGGGTGATTACACGCTGCTTAGCATCGTTGGCAACAGCTAAGGCTAAAGCAACCATAACCAGTAATGCCAAGGCAGCAACTGCAATTGAAGCGGTAGCAAGATTTTTTTGATCGGCCTCAAGCTGCGATTGCGCCAATTCGTTTTTGAGAATTTCGACTTCGGGATTAACTGCATAGATTGGGAATGTGCTGTACACAATCTGGTTGATTAGCGGGTCCCACTTGCCACTATCGGTGGATATTATAATTTTTTCGGGAGATAGCAAAAAATCCTCATCGGTGGTGTTGGCCATTTCGATATCAAACTCCAAATAGGCATCAGTGGCACCATGGTAAGCGCAATGCACTATAAAGCCATCCTTGTAGTAACTGGTAAATTCCTTACCTTTCTCCCAGGTGGTTTTTGTTTCTTTTGAGTTGAGTCGCACTACAGGATTGGGCGTTGCACACGAAGCCAATAGGCTTAGTAAAAGAAGGTGATTGGTTAACTTTTTAAAAGTTTTCATAGATCTTAGGTAGTTGGTTTGACGTGAACTAACAAAAAATGCCACTAACCTTGGGAAATCAACCATTCTCACGTGTTAATTGCATGTTAATACTTAAAGCAAAAAAATTTGGGAGGTAAGTAAAGATGCAATAACTTTGCACAAACCTAATAGGATGCTCTACTTACTACTCTGCATATTATCATCAACAGTAGTTTTAATCACCTTTAAGTTACTTAACCGCTTTTCAGTCAACAACTTTAGCGCAATCATCATTAACTATTTGGCAGCCAGTGTAGCTGGTTTTTTTTTGGCCAAAGGTGAACTCTCTGGGCTTAATCAGTTAGGTGTTTTACCCATTCTGCTAATGGTGGCAATGGGTATCCTTTTCATAACCATGTTCCATTTCCTGGGCAAGAGTACGCAAACAGCCGGAGTTGCCATCACATCAGTAGCCGCCAAAATGTCGGTAATTATTCCCATACTAGTTTCAGTCCTCATTGATCCGAACGATAAGTTGAATGCCATACGAATAGTTGGCATTGTGCTTGCATTAGTTGCTGTTCTCTTACTTGTAATACCAAGAAAAACCGAAAAGTTCAAGCCCGTTAAAACATATCTTCCCCTTATAATCTTTTTGGGCATTGGAATGGTGGATGCATCGGTTAAGGTTGCTCAGCAATACTTTGTAACCAACGAATTAAACCCCTTATTCAATGCGGTTGTGTTTGCCATGGCTGGCATAACAGGCTTACTGCTAATCCCCTTTAATGCCAATGCAGCCAAGGATTTACAAAAAATTAAAACATGGCTATTGGGAACATTACTGGGATTAGCAAATTTGGGATCGATGTTTTTTATGGTTGCTGCGCTTCACCATGTTGGGAGCAAAGGTACTCCCATGGAAGGATCGGTTCTTTTCGGCATTAACAACCTGGGTGTAGTGCTGGCAGGAACGCTGGTAGGATTGCTGCTATTTGGCGAACAGCCAAGCAAAACCAATCTTACCGGAATTGCTCTTGCAGTATTGGCTATTGTAATACTAATGCAAAGCTAAATGGTTGAAGTATTTGACACATATAAAACCATCGAAGCACCTGCCGAAGGGATTTACAAGGAAAAGGGCAGTAAGTTTATAGCCAAGGCATTCCCGGTAAAAACCGAGGAACAAGTTAAGTCCATTATTGATCAGGTTAAGGAAGAATACTACGATGCCAGACATCACTGCTACGCATACATTCTGGGCCCTAAGGGCGATAAATGGAGAGCCAATGACGATGGAGAACCATCGGGCACTGCTGGCAAGCCAATTCACGGACAACTGCTCAGCTTTAACCTAACTAATGTTTTGGTTGTGGTAATACGTTACTTTGGAGGGAAAAAACTAGGCGTTTCGGGTTTGATAAATGCCTACAAAACGGCAGCCCACGATGCTTTAGCCAATGCCAAAATTTTCACCCGAACGGTGGATGCCATTTACAGGGTTACCTTTGGCTACACCATGATAAATAAGGCGATGCGATTAGTCAAGGACTTAAACCTTCAAATAGTAGCACAGCAATTTGATAACACCTGTTTCATCAGGGTGAGGATTCGGCGCTCAATGGAAAACGAATTTTTATCGAAATGCTCAAAGATTGAAGGACTTATTGCCGATTTTGAATATGAAGATTGATGTATTAGCCCCGTTTATCGGGGCTTTTTTTTGAAACATAAACTCAAACACAAAATACACAGTGATGAAAAACAAAAGTTTGGTATCAATCAACGATCTGAGCAAGGATGAGATATTCAGGGTACTCGACCTTGCCGAAGAGTTTGAAAGAAATCCTATTCAGCGAATCATGGAAGGGAAAGTGGTGGCTACGCTTTTTTTTGAACCGTCGACCCGAACCAGCTTAAGTTTTGAAAGCGCAGTGAACAAGCTGGGTGGACGGGTAATTGGTTTTTCGGAGACATCAACCAGTAGCGTATCCAAAGGTGAAACCCTAAAGGATACCATCCTTACCGTAGCCAACTACTCCGACCTGATAGTCATGCGCCATCCCATTGAGGGTAGCGCACGCTATGCAAGCGAGGTCTCGCCTGTTCCCATTGTTAATGCCGGCGATGGCGCCAACCAGCATCCAACCCAAACCCTACTCGATTTATACTCGATCCGTAAAACGCAGGGCAAACTCGACAACCTGAAGATTGTAATGGTAGGCGACCTAAAGTATGGCCGTACCGTTCACTCGCTCCTAATGGCCATGAGCCAGTTTAACGCCTCGTTTACCTTTATTTCACCCGCCGAGCTCCGAATGCCCCAGGAGTACAAGATGTACCTCGACGAACTCGGTTTAAAGTATGAGGAGCATACCGATTTAGCCGAAAACATTAAGGATGCCGATATTGTTTACATGACCCGGGTACAGCGTGAACGTTTCTCCGACCCCATGGAGTACGAAAAGGTTAAAAACGCTTACATACTCCGAAATGGCATGCTCGAAGGCACAAAACCAAACATGCGGGTACTGCATCCGCTCCCCCGTGTGAACGAAATCAACACAGATGTTGATGAATCGCCAAAGGCATACTATTTCACCCAAGCCCTGAATGGCGTTTACACCCGTATGGCAATTATGGCTCTCATTTTAGGTTTAAAAAAGTAAAAGTATAGCGATATGAAGGACAAGAAACATCTGAGCGTTAGCGCCATCGAGAATGGAACAGTAATTGACCACATACCGGCGCAAAACCTGTTTAAGGTTATAACCATCTTAGGCCTCGATAGGATACCAAACCAAATAACCTTTGGAACTAACCTTGAAAGTAAACTACTCGGTAAAAAGGCTATTGTAAAAATTGCCAACAAGTACTTTGAGCGCGACGAAATAAACCGAATAGCACTTGTTGCACCTCATGCAAAACTTAACATTATCAGGAACTACGAGGTGACTGAGAAAATGCTGGTTGAAGTACCCAACGATATTGCTGGCATTGTAAAATGCGTCAACCCCAAATGCATCACCAACGACGAAAAGGTTACCCCAAAATTCAAGGTGGTTGATAAGAATGGCGTATCGCTAAAATGCCATTACTGCGAAAAGATTACCGACCAGGAACACATGGAATACCTCTAAACACAAAAAAGCCCCAGTTGCGGGGCTTTTTTGACCTGATACCCGTTATGAGATAGAGATCTGACGAACGGGTTTAACCTTGGCTTCTTCCTTTTTGGGGATGATAATGCTCAATATTCCGTCCTTGTACGACGCTTTAATCTTATCGGTGTCTGCGGTATCGGGTAACGTAAACGACCTCTTGAACGAGGAGTAGCGGAACTCACGACGCATTACCTTTTCGTCCTTGCGCTCCTCCTTAACCTCTTTTTCGCTGGATATCTCCAGCACGTTATTGTTCAAGTCAACCTTAAAATCCTTCTTGTCGAACCCCGGAGCAGCCACCTCGATGGTGTAATCATCCTTCCCCTCCTTGATGTTTACCGAGGGAATGGTTTCACTCTCGCTATCGTCAAAGAAACGGCTGATGAAATCATCCCCAAAGAACTCATCTACCAGGCTTGGTAGAGTGCTTCTGCGACGTAACATTGGCATCATAGCTTTACCCTCCCTTTTTTTGGTTAGACATCAATGCTTTCACCTATCCTTTTTCAAACCCCATGCCAGCAGTGTTTTTATGTCATTTTTTCACCACACAAGGCAAACACAAGACAATTTGTCGCAAAGAATGTTGTAGATTTGACGTTAAACCGAGCGGTACGAACCTGAAACATTCATAGCACAAAAAATATGACCCCATTTTTAAAAATCATTTTGTAAAGGTGTTATAAATGCCAATATATTGATGTAAAGCCTCCTTGCGAATTGCGGCATGAAACGTGTCGGATTGCAGGACCCTGTTTATACCCACAGTAACTACACTACAAGACTGGATGAAATACCTGACAATCAAATGAAACCGGCTTGCTCAATGATTGCGAGCTGTCACTATTTTTGTGTACATAGTTAGCTTTTTACAAATTAAATCGATCATTTTGAACGTGCGTCAGGGATGGGTGCATAAGCGTCTCAATAAAGGTATTAACTCTCTGAAACCCGTCGTTTCTTTTCTTATAAAACGCAAATGGTCTATTTCAGTTACATTGACTAATCAGAAACTCCTGATATCCCAGGGAATACGGTTATTTCGTTTTGGCCGGTTTGTAATCCCAATATGTTTTTTGGAAGAAATGTGAAAAGGGAATATCATTATTAAAACAAAAATACGACATAAAAGGTTCGAAAATCCGTTCAGGATGGATAATGCTTAAATATCTTGGGCAAAGCAGAATCGTGAGATTTGAAACTCTAGACTACGCGCAACTACGACATTAGGTTAAAAAAATTTAAAAAGCAGAACTTCTTTAACTTCAAAAGAGTTAAAATAAAATGCGTTATAATCAAACCAAAAAGAATTATCATCATACATAAGCATAAAACCACTTAACATATTTTGAAAGAGTTTCTTTTATCGACGGGTTGGCTGATTTAATTGGTAGCAGGAAATTTGCAAGAATATGCCGAATGCATAAATAAAATACATTTTGACCCATATAGAGCCAAATAAACAGTTGATGAACAAGCATTTGAACAGTTAGTTTCTCGATTTTAGCTATACATGAAAATTATTAGCAAAAGCAAAAAAGATTGGGAACTTTTTGGAACACTTGCACATGATAATAATGAAACAGTATCCAAAAAGCATGCGGCCTTAATGAAAAAATTTCATAATCAAGGTACATTAAGGACAAGTATCGAACATATTATTGAAACACCGTTCTTTGTTAATTCTGAACTTACAAGTCTCATCCAGATAGCTGATTTATGCAGCTATTCATTAAGGCGATATTTTGAAAACAACAAATTTGATCTATTAAACAGAATTCAAAGTCGATTTGATAGACAAAATGGAAAGATAGTTGGCGTACGTCACTTTACTATACAAATTGTAAATGTATGTTCTGTGCCCCTTAAAGTTACTGGTAACTCATGGGGTTGATAACGACTTTCTACATTATTAATACCCGTTCACCTCAAGCGCTTTTTGGTAGTGCTGCTAGTTAATTTCGTAAACATACTCATTGTTCCTGCGCTGGTATCTTAAAGGATTTAATAGGTCAAACTCCCAAAACTCCTGCGTGTTGAGCTCCAGCGTATCGTCAAAAATAACTATTACTTTATCTACTGCACATCTACTAACTCCATTATATACGAATTTTTGCGGCCCCCTATTTTACCAGGTTGTTGTATGCCTTTTGCATATTCTCAACGGTAAATGAATTTTCAAGTCTTTTCCCCAACTTTATCATCCCTTCGGCTGATACCTCTTTTGGGGTATTGGGTTCTTGTTGCAAGGGTTCATTCTCGCAGCCGTAAAAAACAGCTGCCAACATTAACAAATACAGTAAAATAGCTGATTTACGATAGATAGATAGACTTTGATTTCATGGAATACAAAATTTAAAAATTAACCAATCAGATTAAAACTTAACAATAAACTCGATAAAACAAAAACAAAATCAATTTACTTAAGCAATAAGATTTTTTTTACCATAGGCATTTACATTTTAAAGATTACACTTTAAAAAATATCCAATTATTGTTTAATTGCATTCAAAAACAAATATACAAATATTGAACAAAACACATAAGCCCCCACTTCAAGAGAATGAGAAAAAGCAATCAATCCTGCGTTAAAATGCCCAAGTTAGTACCATTACAAAAGGTGAAATTATGCGAGCCAACTATGTATTAACATTTTTTTGTAACTTTTGCGTGAATTTGCCATGGAAAAAATGAGCCCAAACAGCCAAAACAATAACGACTACGATAAATGGGATGGTTTTGATCCCAACACCTTGTTACCCTTAATTTACCAGAACGAGAGCAGCATATACCTTATTCAAAATTTCAAAATTGTTTTTGCAAACCCGAGTTTTAGCAAACTTACTGGCTATACACCAGATGAACTCAACAAAATCCTTTTCCTGGATGTAGTTCACCCCAAGGATAGGAAGCTTATTAAAATCCTTTTTAATAACGATTTTGCCGAAATACGCAAACATACATCAAACAGCTTTACCTTAAGAATCTTAACCCGCTACAACGAGTTAAAATGGATAAAAACCATTTTTTCCATAATTTATTGGCAGGGATCGCCTGCGCTCCTTTGTACCAGTTACGACATAACCCTGCAAAAGGAAGCGGAAGAGAGCATGGCCAACCAGGAGCAGAACCTGAGCATGCTCGTGAACGCCTTTGGCGACTTAGTGTTTATTGTTAACCACAACTACAACATTGTTCAAATAAATAACGCTGTCCTGAATGCACTTGGGTACCAGGAGCACGAGATACTGCTTGAGTCGTTTGTGAAGCTCCATGCCGAGAGTGAAAGAGGAATAGCTATAACCTCGCTAATGGAAGTATTTGATGGCGACCGCAAACTTTACATCACTGAGTTTGTGCGAAAAAACGGAAATCCACTCCCTCTTGAGGTTAGAATGATAAAGGGTTACTGGCGCAAGCGCGATGTTGTATTTGTAATTGCGCGTGATATTACTGAACGCATTGAGGCCGAAGCGGCTATAAAGCAATCGGAAGAAAAGTTCTTCAAAGCATTCAATTCCGGTGCTGTAATGATGACCATTAGCACCCTTAACGAGGGCATATACATTGATGCAAACAGAGCGTTTTTGGAAAAGGTAGGATACGATTACTCTGAAGTTATTGGGCAAAAATCATCGGAACTTAAAATATTTAAGCAGATTGATCGGCGCAATGAGCTGATTGATGCTGTAAAGTGGGAGAACAAGGTCGATAAAATTGAAGTGGAGATTGTTAATAAAAAGGGTGAAACCTTTACAACGCTTCTATCAGCTGAGATTATCAACATACAGGGAACCGATTGCTTGCTTATTGCCATGAGCGATATAACTTACCGCAAACAGATTGAGGAAGAGCTTGCCCGTAGTAGAGCACAGCTAAGAGGCACAATTGACAATTTACCTTTTATTGCATGGCTCAAGGACAGCAAATGTGGCTATTTGCTTGTAAATAAAAAGTTCACCAACCATTTTGGAATCACCGATGATCAAATTTTGGGCAAGGTAGATACTGAACCTTGGCCCTCACCACTTCTCGATACTCTTAAGCAGAAGGAAAGCGAGGTGCTAAAAAGCAAGCAAACTGCCAAATGGGAGATTCGTGAGGGTGAACGCAGAATTGAGGAATGGTGGGAGTTTCAGTTAACACCTGTGTTTAATGTGAACAAAAAGGTAATTGCCATTACTGGAATAGCGCGTAAAATAACCGACCAAAAAATCAACCAAATAAAAATCCAGAAACACCTCGACCGACAAATACTACTAACCAAAGTTTCATATATTTTTAACACAAACCAACCCTTCGCAAAGCAAGCAAACGAATCGTTAAACCTTATTGTAAGCGAAATTGGCTTAAGAAAAGTTTTTATTCTTATTGGCAACGAAAGCGATTTTGAAGTATTTTCCTGTTGTTCAACCTCTGCCTACTATTTGGTTGAACCCCTAAAAACCTACTATGCCGACAACTATCCCAGCATCACATCACATTTTCAGCAGGAAAACAAAATTATCTATGACATATCAGGCTCTTCCATGCCCACTTATAGCAGCCTGAAAGAATTAACCGGCAGCCAGCACTTACTGCTTTTTCCAATTCGGGTAAAAGAGAAATGCCAAGGCATTTTTGCTGTTGATTACCCCTACGGCAATAAGGTTAAGGCCGCCGACGACAGGGATTTTCTTTTAACCATGTCAAATATCCTATCAGCCTCATACGAATCGCACCTGAATGAGGAACAGCTCCGTAAAGCCAAGGAACTTGCCGAACAGGCAAGCCAAGCCAAGGAACGCTTCCTATCAACCATGAGCCATGAAATCCGCACTCCAATGAATGCCATTATTGGCATGGCAAACCTGTTAATCGACGAAGATCCGAAACCCGAGCAAGTTGAGAACTTAAACTCACTGAAATATGCAGCCGAAAATCTCCTTTCGCTCTTAAACGATATTCTGGATTACAGTAAAATTGAAGCCGATAAGCTCGATTTGCTGCAATCCAACGTTGACATCAACGATTTGTACAAAGGGCTATACAGCATTTTTGCTAAAATGGCATCGAGCAAGGGTTTAACCCTTACCTATACTATTGACGCCAATATTCCTAACCCGCTACTGGGCGACAGGGTTCGCTTAAACCAGGTGCTTACCAATCTTATTGGGAACGCCATTAAATTCACCGAAAAGGGTGAGGTTAAATTCTCAGCGGGGCTTGTGGGAAAAACCGATCGGAACGCCACCATCAAGTTTACCGTTTCCGATACCGGCATAGGAGTTCCTAAAAACATGCAGGTTGACATTTTTAACGAGTTCACTCAAGTACATGAGGGTAAACATAGGGCATCAGGCACAGGCTTGGGTTTAGCCATATCGCAACGGCTTGTTAAGCTCATGGGAGGTGAAATAGCCCTTGAAAGCGACGAAGGCAAGGGTGCATCTTTTTATTTCACCATAACATTTAACCTCGGCAAGGCGCAACCCACGGAAGAACTCCAAGAAGTTACCATTAAACCCGGCAAATACCGTGTTCTCATTGTTGAAGATAACGAATTGAACACATTAATAGTTGAACGTTTCCTTACTAACTGGGGCATTGAGGTTGACCATGCCAACAATGGCCGCGAGGCCTTAGAGCATTTAGCCGAAAATGATTTCGATTTAATCCTTATGGATTTAGAAATGCCCGAAATGGACGGATACGAGGCTGCCCAAGCCATCCGCAAATTCGACAATAAGACCAAAGCCTCCATACCTATTATTGCCCTCAGCGCTTCGGCTTTGCTCGATGTGCAACAACGAATTTTTGGTATTGGCATGAACGATTTTGTTCTTAAACCGTTTAAACCCCAGGAATTGAAACAAAAGCTGGCCAAATATCTGGATAAATAACTGAATGTATGAGTAAAGAACTAATCCTACTGACTGCAATTGCAGCCATAACGCTTACTTCTAAGGCACAAGTAAAGATTTCGATCCAAGTGCACCAGCCAATTGGAAGCATGGCCAAACTATCGCGTTACGAGGGGAAAACCCAGGTTGAAATAGACTCGTGCAAGCCAAAACCCGATGGAATCTATTCGTTCAATATACCCGAAGCTTCTCCTAAAGGAATTTATAAAGTAAATATTGGTAAAGGATCATCGCTCGATTTTATAGTAGCCAACGATAGCTTAATTTGGTTTGAAACCTACTCGTTTGCCGTTGAGGATAGCTTAAAGGTAAAACAATCAAATGATAATGAAATTTTCATAAACTTCCGTAGGCTCCGGCAAAATGCCGAACAAAGGATGTGGCTCATTGAATCGCTTCGCAAGTATTATCCTGAACCATCGATTTTTAGCCAGATGCTTGACAATGAGCATCAACGCATAGCCTTTGACCTTTACATGCAGGGTAACAATCTCGCCTCAAATGCAAGCAGCACCCTGGTTTCCAGCGCAATCCGTCTTGAGCTAACTCCACAGGTGGTTGCCCAAGGTAATGCATGCACCCGAAAGAAAGAACTATCCGATGCCTGGTGGCAAGGCATTGACCTCACTAATCCCGATATACGTTTCTTGCCCAAAATCACAACCCGTTTATGGGATTACCTGGAAAACCTGCTATGCGAGGGCAGCTACACCAAGGAAGAGCAGGACTCTGTTCTATCGGAATACATCCAGAAGTTATTTAGCCTACCCATGCATGCCGACATTAAGACATTCTTGCTTAACTCCTTATGCAACGGCTTTGCCGAATCGGACTACTACATAGTAATATCTACCTTAAAGCAGCTAAGCGAAAACAGCATCTGCCCTGTGTTTAACGAACCAGAACTCAAAACAAAGCTTATCCTTGAAACAGAATTAATGCCTGGTAAAAAGGCATTCAACTTCACATTTAAGCCAGTGGGTCAGAAAAAATCGTTTAAGCTATCAAATATCACCTCAAAATATACGCTAGTTGTATTCTGGTCGGTTTGGTGCCCTCACTGCACCGAAAGCATACCACAAATCTACAATACTTACAAGCAATACCAAGGAAAAGGGTTTGACGTTGTAGCAATTTGCATTGACGACGAAGAAATTGCTTTTCACGATTTTATCAAACAAAATAAATTGGATTGGAAAAATATTCGAATACCCTATGATAGCAATAGCAAGGTGATATTAAGGTACAATGTGGACGAAACGCCCAAAATGTTTTTGATTGACCGTAATTTGAATATTGTTTCGCGTCCCTCAACGCCTGAACACGTAAAAGTTTTTCTTGAAAAGAACCTGTAATTTGCTATACAGAAGTTCCATGAACTAACAAATTGAAGTTGGCTAATAAAAAGGCGCAGTCGGAAATATTTTTAAAGGAATTGAACGGAATGATTCGGAATGATTCAGAATAAACGGAATATGATGGTGTTAGAGGAGTCTAAAACGTGAACCGTGAGCTACTAAACAGAATTGAACAACTATCTACACCCCCTGTCATTCCGAGCATTTGCAAGTAATCTCTTTCGAGTATGCCGTTCCTAGCCCCGTAGGGGCTAAATATTTGTAACTCCATGGCTACAACTAAGCGTATAGCGATGCACGCAAGGCTTTTCACAAAGAGCAATGCTGAAGGGTTGCATCGCAAAGGTAAAGCATTGCAAAGAGAGGTTTCAAGAAAACCGCTTAAAAGGAATAAAGGATTAAAGGCACAAAGAGATGCATCGGCGGAGTCTATCCCGATATGTCGGGACTCAGCATGATATGAAGGCAGAACTCTGTTTTTACTAACAACCAACAATTGTCAACTATCAACAAAATTACTTTCAAAACGTTACGCAGTGTAAATTTAAACAATCCAAGCGCCCTGAATTAACAAACTCATCGAGGCTAAAAAAATAGGAATACAGTAAGCTTATTGAGGAGATTAGTCAATAGGAACACAATAAATTATATAATTATCTAGAAAATCCCGATTTATCAAAATCTTTCATTCCGAAGTTTCGAAATAATTAGATTTTATTAGTCGATTCTTCAATTGTTTTTTCACTTAACGAATTTGAATAAACATACGTTACAAGAAAAGAAAAAAGCCCACCTATGTGGGCTTTCATATCAACTAAGAACAACATTCTACTCAAGGTAAGTGTAGCCATAAAGGCCTGAACGGTAGTTCGACAGGAACTCCTTCCCCTCCTTGGGCGAAATAACCCCAGCCTTAACGGAACTGGTAACCCAGGTCTCAAGCGTTCGAACCATCTTTTTGGGGTTATACTGAACATACTCCAATACCTCGGCCACGGTTTCGCCATCAATAATTTGATCGATGCTATACCCTTTAGCATCAACCGAAACGTGAACAGCGTTGGTATCGCCAAACAGGTTATGTAGATCACCCAGTATCTCCTGGTAAGCACCTACCAGGAATACCCCAATGTAATACGAATCGTTGGACTTGATGGAGTGAACTGGAAGGAAATAGGAAATGTTTTTGGTGGAAATAAAATTATCAATCTTGCCATCGGAGTCGCAGGTTACATCCTGTATGGTGGCAAACTTGTCGGGTTTTTCATTTAAGCGTTGAATGGGCATAATGGGGAACACCTGATCGATAGCCCAGGCATCGGGTAGCGACTGGAACAGCGAGAAGTTACAGAAATACTTATCGGCCAAAAGCTTGGGTAACGACTTCAACTCTTCAGGTACGTGCTTTAGCTGTGAGGACATCCCAAAGGTTTCGCGGGCAATTGACCAGAATAGCTTTTCGATTTGCGCACGGGTTTTAAGGTCGAGCATGCCAAGGCTAAACAGGTCAAGGGCCTCCTCGCGAATTTGCTGGGCATCGTGCCAGGTTTCAAGCATTCGCGACTGGTTTAGCTTGCTCCACTGCTCATAAAGCTCCACTACCAGCTCATGGGCATCGGCGGGTACCTCATCATTCTCGTCCCATGATGGCAGCGATGCGGTTTCCAGCACCTCAAAAATCAGCACAGAGTGGTGTGCGGTTAGCGACCTGCCAGACTCGGTAATGATATTGGGGTGCGGTATGTTATTTTTATCGCTGGCATCAACCAGGGTTGATACTGAGTCGTTCACATACTCCTGAAGGCTATAGTTGATGCTACTTTCGCTGCTCGATGAACGGGTTCCATCGTAGTCAACCCCCAACCCACCGCCAATATCAACAAACTCTACGTTATAGCCCATTAAGCGTAGCTGAACGTAAAACTGCGATGCCTCGCGTAAGGCAATTTTTATACGCCTGATTTTGGTCACCTGGCTTCCAATGTGAAAGTGAACCAGCTTTAAACTACCCTTAAGGTCATTCTTATCAAGAAAATCCAACGCTTGTAGCAGCTCACTGGAGGTTAACCCAAACTTGCTCACATCGCCACCTGACTCCTCCCATTTACCGCTACCAGAACTAGCCAACTTAATCCTAATGCCAAGGTTTGGCTTAATCTTAAGTCGTTGTGCCACTTTATTGATTACCTTCAGTTCATTGAGCTTTTCAACAACAATAAATATCTTTTTCCCCATTTTTTGGGCAAGCAGAGCCAACTCAATATAATCCTCATCCTTGTAGCCGTTGCAAATAATGAGAGATTCGTTATCGGGGTTACTTGCAATAACTGCATGCAGCTCAGGCTTTGAGCCAGCCTCCAGTCCGATATTAAACTTTTTACCGTGGTTAATAATTTCCTCAACCACAGGGCGCATCTGGTTAACCTTAATGGGGTAAATGATAAAGTTTTTACCCTGATAGCCGTACTCTTTGGCTGCCTGTTTAAACGAGCACGACATATCCTCGATTCTATTATCGAGAATATCGGTGAAACGAATTAGCATGGGTGCAGCCACATCGCGAACCTGTAGCTCATCTACCAGCTCGCGCAGGTCAACCTCCACACCATTATTTTTTGGGGTAACCACTACATTTCCCTTTTGGTTAATGGAAAAGTACTTTACCCCCCAGCCGTTGATATTGTAGAGTTCGGCCGAATCCTCAATGCGCCATTTTCTCATCTCTCTTTACCATGTATTACTAGGTTAAACATCTACCATACAGCACCTTGTTATTAAACATTTAAGGCTTGCGAAGTTATATTGTTATCGCAACAATTACAATACAGCAGCAAGAAATATGGTGCAAAACCGTTAAATAATATCAACTTGAATAGGCTTAAGCAATTTATAGGATTTTGATTTCTGTTCGTCTATTTTGAGCCCTTCCCTCAGGGGTATCGTTGGGTGCCACAGGTTTACTTTTACCAAAACCAACCCACTTTAACCTGGCTGCATCAATACCTTGAGAGATAAGGTAATCGGCTACTGCTTTGGCACGTTGCGCTGAGAGCTTCAGGTTATACTCGGCGCTTCCCCTATCGTCGGTATGCCCGCCAATCTCAATCCTCATCTCTGGGTTACGGTTAAGTATTTCCAATAAACAGTTTAGCTCAGGCCTCGATTCGGGCAACAGCTCATGTGAGTCGAATGCAAAAAAGATATTCCGCAGGGTTATCACCTCATCCTTAACGATGGGTTGCAGCAGAACATCAAGCCTTAAAGGCTTATCGAACGAGTAGTATTCGGTTAAGTCGAAATGTTCCGAATGAAACAAATAGCCTGGCGCCGATACAAACAAACCGTAACGATTATTTACAGGCAAACAAACAAGAAACTCTCCCTTAAGCGCCGAAGCAACATCCATAACAACCCTATCGAGCCTTAAATCAACTAACTTAATGTTAGCCTCAACCGGATAAAATGTTTTGCTGTTACGAACCGTTCCTGTAATATACGATGTTGGTGTAGGTCGCACCTCGGGGTAGAGTTCAAAAGTGAAAATATCGCGCCCGCGTTCAGGGTTGATATCGGTTGAATAGTAAGCGGTACTCCCACGCGTATTTACAACAAGTCCATCCTCATCGCGATGAGTATTAATGGGATAACCCAAATTAACCGGAGTTATCCATTTCCCCGTACTATCGAGCCTAGTTACAAAAATATCCAGTCCTCCCATGCCCATGTGCCCCGATGATGAAAAGTACAGCGTTTTATTATCGAAATGGATAAAAGGTGATTGTTCGTTCTCGTCGGTATTAATCACACCACCCAAATTTACCGGGTTTCCCCATGAGCCATCGGGCTTAAGCTCTGACTTCCATATATCGAACTTACCAAAGCCACCCGGCCTATTGCTTACAAAGTAAAGGGTTTTACCATCGGGGGAAATGGATGGCTGCTTTTCCGAATATTTTTCGGAATTTACAGGAGGTGGTAATTTCTGAGGCGAACTCCAAAATCCATCGGGCTCTAAAACCGACTGGTATAAATTACATACCCCCCGACAAATTGTAAAGTATATGGTTTTGCCATCGGACGAAACCGACTGGGCACCCTCGTTAAATTCAGTATTCAAGGGCGATTTTACAGGCTCTCCTCTACCCCATTGACCATCCTCATTTCGGTAGGAAATGTAAAGGTCCTCCTGCCACTTGGTGCCCTTGATTCCCTTATCGGGATTTTTGGGTAAGCGAACGGTATAAACGAGCGTACGCTCATCGACCGAAAGGCTCGGCCAGTACTCATCCAAATCGGTATTAACTCCATCGCCAATATTCTTCGGGGAAAACGGAACTGGATTTGCTATCTGGTTAAGGGCAAAATGGCACTTGTCTATCATTTTCCGAGCCGAATCGTTCATGGTTGCCCTTTTATCATTGTAGGTTAAAAAAGTTTCGAAACTGCTGAGTGCCTTTTTATACTCGCCTTTGGAAAAATACAGTAAGCCCAGGATGTAGTATGCTCTTGGGTGAAAATCCTTATCGATGCTCTGAGCCTTAAGAATGCTCTCAATGGCCAAATCCACCTCGCCCTGCTCCATGTAAACCTGTGATAGCACAAGATGCCCTTCAATAAATCTTGGCTCCTTTTTTACACATTCAAGCAGTAGTTTTTGGGCTGTGGTGTAATCGTAACGATTGAATGAACTTAATGCCTTTTCGTATTGCTCTATCACCCTTTTACTGCTAATGCTATACCTCTTTTTAACATTCTGCCCATTAACTGTTAGCTGGCAAAGCAGCATGGCTATGATGATAAGCAGAAATGGTTTGGGTAGCATAAGCAATTTATTTTATGATTGTTATGAGAAACACGTTTTGGTTGTTCAACTAAATACCATTAAAAATACTATGTAAAACGAAAAGAAAAACAATTCATTACCTTATTTAGCAAAACCAAAATACCTTCAAAATCCTTTAATCATAATGGCACCGCCAAACCTGCCCCTATCGCCACAGCGAGCGGAAAAAAGCATGTAATTGTTACAAATGGTGCACATACCTGCAAACTCAATGTTTTTTTTGCTTACTCCCACTTCCATCAACACGTATGCGTTGGCACGCCAAAGGTCAAAAACAGGGTTTTCGCGATTGGGATAAGGAATTAGCAACTCATATTTCTTTGGGAATTCATCATTAACCAGCGAAACTACATCGTGGCCAACCTCGTAGCAGCAAGGGCCTGCCGAAGGCCCAATACCTACTAACAGGTCGCTGGGCTTTGTCCTATACTCCCTGCTCATTGCTTTTACAACATTCTCAGCGATGCGCTTTACGGTTCCCTTCCATCCGGCATGAGCTGCACCAATTGCTCTATTCACGGGATCGTAGAAAAGGATTGGGACACAATCGGCTGCCTGTGCCACCAAACAAATGTTGGAGTGGTTTGTAATCCATGCATCGGAATGCTGAAGGGCATCGGATTTGCTAAACGCACCTTTGCCTTTCAAACTGGGTTTAATTACTTCAACCCTATTGCCGTGGACTTGTTCGGCAAACACAAAATCATCAGGTTTAAAGCCAAATATTCTGGCGAGCGTTTCCCTGTTTTTAAGGACTACTGCATCGGGCAAAAACCCATTCAAACCTATGGAGAAGTTCTCATCCTCATCCAAGCCTATGCGTGTTGATATAAAATGGGTAATGGCCGGTTGGTGTTGCATTAAGTTATCGAACTTGAAGTACAGAATATTGTTGTAAACTAATGGCATGAGCTATTCGAGCAACGATTTAATACTCAAAAGTAATCAAAAAAATCATCAAGGTTAAAATTAAAATCCGACAAGTTGTCGGATTTTAATTTTTAACCATTAGGTTATGGGTGTGAGCTGTAAAACGTTAGTAGAGCGTTGCATTTCCGTATTTCATGTCAATAGTAACCTTTGCTTTAGGATTAACCGATTCGCCAACAACACCCGATAGCTCAACCGATGTATTCCTTTCAATTCGGTTAAGCCTGCTTGGGGCGAAACCAATATCAATCTTCCCATACGATACATTTGCATTTAACAAGTATGGGGTACCCCCAGGAATTGAAGCTTTTAATCCCGTATAGGCAGCGTTGAAGTTGACGTTTTCAAAATTTGCATCTACCGATGCAATCTTAACATCACCGTACTTAGCCCTTACATTAAACTTTTTATTGAGCTTGTCAATATTAAACACAGTATATCCCGATTCGCCTACCATATTGTTAATCTGACCTATTTCATACTTATCGTACTTAGAATCGAGCACCAACGAGCTAACACTGGCAAAACTCAGTTTTGAGTATCGCGAGAGCACCACACCGGCAACCAGCTTCTGCACGTCGAGCTTACCATACTTCAGTTCGGTTTTAACCCAGTTAGCCTCAACAATCGATGCATTTCCGTAACTGACGTTAATAGCATTCAAGGGTTCAACATCACCGCGGGTCAACCTATCAATTTTGATATTGCCATACTTCAGTTCCAAGGCCAAATGGCCACTGAGTTCGTTAATGTAGATATCTCCAAACTTATTTTCAATTTGAACATCAACATTCTTGGGCATTTTGATTGTATAGTCAATGGATAACTCGTCGCTCGACATCTGGAAAAGTTTACGATTTGCTCTTGAAAACTTATCATTGAACTTTGTAATGGCTTTTATTACATCGCCATCCTGAGAGAGTTCCACATTAATGGCATCGAGCAAGGCCTTAGCCCTTGTGGCATTTGAGTTATCAACCTTAACTTGCACGTATATCGATATAATGCGTTTTTCCCAGTTCTGAATGTTAATTTGGCCAAACTTATTTCCCACTACCAACTTGGTGTTGGTAGTAACCTGAAACTCCCTGCCATACTCTTTAGTCTGCGGAACCACTTTTGCCAGAGTGCTGTTAGCTGTAAGCAGTAACAGAAAAACCGGAAATAACCTAATACTTTTCATATGATTTGAATTTAATGATTTCTACTTTGCTTCGAGTGCCTGTTTAAGTGCTTGTTCAAGGTGCTCCAAAGTTTCGAGCCTAATTTGGTAGCTCTGAACGATGGCTCCCACCGCTACATCACTCCTTGGGTTTACTGAAATCTCTGATTTTACTTGTGGCTTATCGGCAATTGATTCGCCCAAAAGTTGCTCAGGCGACGGTAGCATCTGCCCACCCAAATGGGCAATTTTCTCTATTGAGCGGTATTTCCTGAGCAACTGGCTACGGTAGTATGCATCAACCTCGTAAAGCTGCCTGGACTCGCTGCTAGTAAAGTAATTAGTAATATCGAACCCAAAATGGCTGTTATAGTAAAGGCTAATAGCCCCTGTTATTGCAACAATAATAGCAACCGTAGCCGCAGCCAATAGATAAGATCGAATGGTGAGTAAGCGATGTTTTTGCTTTAACCTTAGCATGAAGCGTTCCTCATGCCCCGGAAGCATTTCATGGAATTCAAATTCACCGATGTTTTGCCTGATAAATTTCTCGATATTTGACATGGCAAACCTACTTTTTGTATTTAACAAGTTCAATCAACCGTTGTTTTGCCCTTACAAACTGTGAACGTACAGTTGATTGGGCAATGCCAAGCATTTCGGCAATCTCCTCATATTCATAGCCATCGACAAGGTGAAGGGTGAGAACCAACCGGTAGCCTTCGGGCAGCTTTTGCATGGCTAATTTCACCTCTTCAACCGACTCGGGGCTATAGTCGTCATCGTTTGGTTTTGCCGATAATCCGGGCGTATCGTCAATTGAAACGGTGAGCAGCCGCTTGCGCTTTAAGTGGTCGATACAGGTATTAACTACAATGCGCTTAAGCCAATCCCCAAATGTTACCTCGTTTCGGAAGGTATCAATTTTGTCGAATGCTTTAAAGAACGCTTCCTGCATAGCATCTTCGGCCTCCATTTTGTTGGGAAGTATTCTGCAGCATACGCTAAACATGGCATTGGCGTAAAGCCTGTAAAGTTCAAACAGAACTTTACTGTCGCCACGTCGACATTGTTCAATCAACTGCCCAGAAATATCCATAAACCCGATAAAACCAAATTCTACTATATAGACTACAAGTTAATGCCTTTTGCTGCATTGGGAAATAAAAAAGTTTAAAAAAAGCCCCATCGCCGGGGGCCTCTTTCGTATACTAAAACTAATAAACTAAGCAAGGAAACTCAAAAGGATACCAGCTGCCACTGTGCTACCTATAACACCGGCCACATTAGGGCCCATTGCATGCATCAACAGGTAGTTTGATTTGTCGTACTCCAAACCGACCACCTGCGAGACCCTTGCGCTATCAGGGACCGCCGACACGCCAGCATTTCCAATTAATGGGTTTATCTTATTTCCTTCGCTCAGGAATAAATTTAAAATTTTTACAAAGATAACTCCTGTGGCAGATGCAATAACAAACGAAGTTGCGCCGAGAACAAAAATGCCAACCGATTTAGGAGTAAGGAAAGTAGTTGATTGAGTAGAAGCCCCAACAGTTAACCCAATAAGAATGGTAACGATATCAACCAAAGGACCCTTTGCCGTATCGGCCAAACGCTTGGTTACCGTGCTCTCCTTAAGTAGGTTCCCAAAGAACAGCATACCAAGCAAAGGTAAACCCGAAGGAACAATGAAGGTAGTTAAAAGCAATCCTAGAATTGGGAATATAATTTTCTCCAACTTCGAAACCTGGCGGGGTGGTTTCATTCGAACTAACCGTTCCTTTTTGGTAGTAAGCAGTTTCATAACGGGTGGTTGTATAACGGGCACTAATGCCATGTAGGAGTATGCCGAAATGGCGATAGCCCCCATGAGATCAGGGGCTAATTTCGACGAAATGAAAATAGCAGTAGGGCCATCGGCGCCACCTATGATACCAATAGCTCCAGCTTCTTGGGGTGAAAACCCTAAAAGAAGTGCCAGCATGTACGCCCCAAAAATCCCAAACTGCGCAGCAGCACCAATAAGCATTAACTTGGGATTTGAGATTAGCGCGCTAAAGTCGGTCATGGCCCCTATACCTAAGAATATCAGCGGTGGATAAATTCCTTTAAGTACACCAAAGTATAGGTAGTTTAAAACGCTTCCACTTTCATAAACTCCTATCTGATAACCCGGAGTGAATGGAATATTTCCAACAATAATACCAAACCCAATTGGAACCAGAAGCATGGGTTCAAACTCCTTGGCTATGGCCAAGTAAATGAAGATTAGCCCAATTAATATCATTATACCATGGCCAACTGTAAAGTTAGCAAAACCAGTAAATGATAGGAATTGGGTTAAATTGCCAATCAAGAATGAAAAGAAACTCCCACTTTGTTCCATGGCTAACCAATTATTACAAGTACATCACCTTCAAGTACCGAATCGCCCTTACTAACCTTAATCTCAACAACTTTCCCTTCCTTGTCGGAATCGATATTGTTCTCCATTTTCATGGCCTCAAGTACCAGCAAGCGCTGTCCCACTTTTACATGGTCTCCAGGTTTAACAAGCACATCGAGTATAACCCCTGGCAGTGGCGATTTAACTGCACCTGAGGTAGCTGAGCCCGGGCTAACTGTTTTGGCAACTGCCGGATGGGCGTCGGTTGCTGGCACAGCCTCAGGTCGAACAAGCTTAGGTGTTTTGGTTTGCTTTAACTCCTTATCGAGTTCCACCTTGTAGGGGGTACCATTCACTTCGAGTTCGGCAATGTTTCCTTCCACATTTGATATATGAACCACATACTCATTGCCATTTATCTTGAACTTAAAATCTTTCATTTTAATTGATGGTTATGGGGTTAACTAATTCAATTTCCTATGAACAACAATACGGTTTGGGGTTTGCTGCAAGCTATACAGTTTGGAACTCCATGGTGAATAACGCCTCGAAACCCTCTCGATGGTAAGCACGGTTGACTCCTGGTCATGCTTCTCGGTTTCGTAAAAGTAAAGAGCAGCCGAAATGGCAGCAAAAACCTCACCCGGGATCTCTTCCATTTTCTTCTCAACCACATCAACCTTGGCCTGCTTGGACTTCCTAAATTGAATACGGATAGGTTTTTGAGCTACCCTTGCGGTTAGCTTGAACAACCGGTAAAGTACAAGCAGGGCTGTAAATACCACCGTCATGGCGGTTAGTGCCATGATAAACCCATAAGGGTCGAACTTAACAAACTTTTCGCCAGCTGTAACGTGGCCTGCAAAAAGTTCATTGGTTGAGTTAGGCGTAGCCAATTCGCTTATCTGCCATTCCCCTTTCCCGTTAGGCATCCTCACAAACGATTTATCGGCATCCATAATGGGCAAGGTAGTGCTATCGATAAGTGTTCGGCCATCGGGTGCAAAAAGTGCAATAAAACGGTTTGCACTATCAAGGGTAAAGTTTAAATGCAAGGTTCCATGTACGCTTTTGCCATTGGCAAAAAACACCAGGTACTGTTGCTGGGGAATAAGTGCGATGGGGTCGGCCGATGGAATACGGTACTTCATGGGGTTTGAGATATCGTTGGTAAGGAAACAACCCGCAACGTTAACACTGTTGTAGCCTGTATTAACTATCTCAATCCATGCACTTCGCTCACCATAGCTATCGATGTAGCTGGTTCTGTTGAAAAGCATCACCTCGTTAATGCGAAGATCGAAAACGCTTTGTGCATTAACGCTCACAAAACCAAATACTACAAGGACTGTAGCCAAAATCAATCTTTTCATTCTCATCATTGCTACAATCATTTTGATTACAACGGCAGGTTTGAGTGTTTCTTAGGTGGATTGGTATCCTTTTTGGTAGCCAACGACTGAAGTGCTCTAATTATTCGGAAACGGGTGTTTCGCGGTTCAATAACATCATCAAGGTAACCGAATTTAGCAGCCACATAGGGGTTAGCAAACTTTTCCTTATACTCCTGTTCCTTACGAAGCAGGAACTCAACCTTAGCTTTTTCATCCTCAATGGTTTCAAGTTCACGGCTGAGTAGCACTTCAATGGCGCCCTTGGGGCCCATGACGGCAATCTCAGCACTTGGCCAAGCGTAGTTGATATCGCCACGCAGGTGCTTTGAGCTCATCACATCGTAAGCACCGCCGTAAGCTTTACGTAAAATAACAGTAACTTTAGGAACAGTTGCTTCGCCGTAGGCGTATAGCAGTTTTGCTCCATGTATTATGATACCATTATATTCCTGACCAGTACCTGGCAAAAAGCCCGGAACATCAACCAGGGTTACTATTGGAATATTGAATGCATCGCAAAAGCGAACAAAGCGGGCAGCCTTGCGCGATGCATTGATATCGAGCACACCGGCAAGGTATTTAGGCTGGTTGGCCACAATGCCCACCGACTGTCCGTTGAAACGGGCAAAACAGGTTATAATATTGGCTGCATAATCGCGTTGTAACTCCAAAAACTCGCCATTGTCAACAATGGCAGCAATTACATCTTTAACATCGTACGGTTTATTGGGGCTATCGGGAATAATGTCGTTCAGCACATCCTCCAAACGATCAATGGGGTCGTTACAGGGCATTAGGGGGGGCTCCTCAAGGTTGTTTTGAGGCAGGTAACTTAGCAACTTGCGGATAAGCATGATACCCTCCTCCTCGGTTTCCGATACAAAATGGGCAACTCCCGATTTTGTGGAATGAACTCCGGCACCGCCAAGCTCTTCGGATGTAACAGTCTCACCGGTTACTGTTTTAACCACCTTTGGCCCGGTAACAAACATGTAGCTGGTATTACGTGACATGATGATGAAGTCAGTAAGTGCGGGTGAATAAACTGCCCCACCAGCACATGGACCAAAAACGGCTGATATCTGGGGTATAACACCCGATGCTAATATGTTACGCTGGAATATATCGGCATAACCGCCTAAACTCTTTACGCCTTCCTGAATTCTAGCGCCTCCGCTGTCGTTTATACCGATTACCGGCGCTCCAACCTTCATGGCCATATCCATAATCTTGCAGATTTTAGCGGCAAACATCTCCGATAGTGAACCACCAAATACTGTAAAATCTTGTGAAAATACGTAAACCAAACGGCCATCTATAGTTCCGTAACCGGTAACAACTCCATCGGATAGGTAACTCTCCTTATCGAGACCAAAATCGATGCAGCGATGCGATACAAACATGTCGAACTCCTCAAAGCTGCCCTCATCGAGTAGCATATCGATACGCTCGCGAGCTGTGTATTTCCCTTTTTTGTGCTGAGCCTCAATACGCTTGGGGCCACCACCAAGTTTTGCTTTTTCTCTTAAATCAATAAGTTCTTTGATTTTTTGCTCCTGTGTGCTCATCGTAACCTTTGGTGTTTGGGGATGTTTTTTACTTATTTTTATCTTCACAAAGTTCAGTTAATACGCCTAGGGTTGATTTAGGATGAAGGAAAGCAATATCAAGTCCTTCTGCACCTTTACGGGGTGTCTTATCAATTAGGGTTACACCCTGCTCCTCCATGCGCTTAAGCTGCTCCTCAATGCCCTTTACTGCAAAAGCTATATGGTGAATACCCTCACCCTTTTTCTCGATGAATTTACCTATTGGCCCTTCAGGGTCAGTTGACTCAAGCAATTCTATTTTGGTTTGCCCAACCATGAAAAAGGCAGTCTTAACCTTTTGATCCTTTACTTCCTCAATATTGTAGCACTTTAAACCCAACACCTTCTCGTAGAAAGGAATCGACTCCTCAAGGCTTTTAACGGCTATGCCGATGTGTTCAATGTGCGATATGCTCATAGCGGTAATATTTTAAATTAGTTTATGCAAAGTTACTTTGTATAGTTTACTTTAACCATAAAAGTTTCAACCGTTTTAGTTGTTTTTCAGCATTGTTAAAGAACATGTTTGTTAGAATTTTGCCGAAAATGGAACATAAAATAAAATAATCGCTTATTTTTGCAGCCAACTTAAGAGTAATAAACTAATACTTAAACACCATGGGAAAAGGCGATAAAAAAACCCGCAGGGGTAAAATATTTTTGGGCTCATTTGGCAATACCCGTCCCAAAAAATCAAAAGTTCGTAAGGAAAAACGCGACAAGGCTAAAGCCCAGGCAAAGTAAACCGAACTTACTAACGAATGTCTCAAAACCGGCACTGCCGGTTTTTTTTATTTATCACCTCAAACCAATACTATGTTAACGCATAGTGCAATTTAATCAAAAATTGGCACCAATCATAATTTGGGACAGGGGTAAAACGCAAATAAATGGCTAAATTTGAATAATGATCGTAAACATGTGATGCCGTACCCCAAAGCTAAAATAATTCACTTTTTACCCCTGCTGATTGCATTGCTGCTCAGCGGCCCTACCTATTCTCAAAATACTCAATACGATAGATTAACCTTTCAACGCGATTCCCTGTTTGCTTTGCTGCTTTCCGAACAAATTGATAGCTTATTTTATTCCGGAAGTTACGACAGCTGCATGCTGATAATTGACAAGGCCATAATCTTTTTTGATAAACTAGGTTTAATCAGGTATAAAATTGATGCCCTAACCCGGCGGGGAGCAATTTACAGGATCAATGGTAAGTTCGGCAATGCCATGTCCGATTTCAGCGAAGTGCTTCAGTATTACCAACGAACCGGGAATATAAAGGGCGAAGCCTCCACGCTAAATCATATAGGAGCAATTTACCGGCTCAGGGGCGATTATCCCACAGCGCTCGACTACTACTTTAAGGCTCTGGCAAACTACCAGAAAATTAACTATCTGCCTGGCATTTCGTCCGTCCTCAATAACATTGGAGTTGTTCATTTATATCAAAAAATCTACGATAAAGCTTTAGAATACTACAACCAATCTTTATCCATTGAGGAAACGCTCAAGAGCGATGAGGGGATTGGCACTTCGTACCTAAACATCGGTGATGTTTACCGAAAAAAGGGGGATCTGCAAAAAGCCGCCAATTACTACCTCAGAGCTTTAGTTTACGCCAACCGAACAAATGACCTTGATGGCATAGGAACCATTTACAATGAGCTGGCAGGCATTAACATCGAAAACGGCTCCACAGATGATGTCCTGAAATACTTAAAATTAGCCTATAATACATTTTTGAGCACAAACAGCCCGCAACGACTTGCAGAGTGTCATATAAATTTCGGGAAATACTACCAAACTATAGGCAGCATCAGTCAAGCTATTAAGCATTACAGCCAGGCTCTTGAACTTGCCGATAAAAATAAATTACTTGAAATTAAAAGCGATGCACACCGTCAACTTAGCCTACTTTTTGATAAGCAAGGAAATATTGTAGCGGCATACTCCCATTTCAAAAAGCATATTGGTACCCGCGACAGCCTTTTTAACGAGGATAACACGAGAAAATCGATACAGGCTGAGTTTTTTTATAGGTTTGAGCGCCAACAGGAAGAACATAGAATTGTCGAAGCCAAAAAAGCAGCGGAATACGCTGAACGTTTAAGGCGCGAAAAGGCGGTTAAAACTTCACTTATTGCAATAATCAGCCTTGGAACTATTCTAATTGGCTTTATCTTGCTCTATCTTCATAAAATCAAATTAAAAAACGAGGAGCTTAAATACCACCAAAAGGAAATCCTTGAGAAAAACGAGGAACTCCAACAGCAACAGGAAGAGATTCTAGCCCAACGCGATGAGATAGAACGTAAAAACATAATCCTTGAACAATCGCAACAGATAATAGCCGACAAGAATGAAAGGATGATTAGCAGCATAGAGTACGCCAAAACAATCCAAAACGCACTGCTACCAAAACCTGAAAAATTTTCCGAATTATTTTCGGACTACTTTGTAATTTACCAACCAAAGGATATTGTTAGCGGTGATTTTTACTGGGTAAACAACGATGAACGATTCACCCATGCAGCAGTAATGGACTGCACCGGACACGGTGTGCCGGGCGCTTTCATGTCGATGATTGGCAATACCCTGCTCAATAAAATTGTAATGGAATGGAAAGTTAGCCAACCATCAAAGGTTCTGGAAGCACTCAATGAACAGCTTCGTGAAGCGCTAAAGCAAAAAGAAATGGGCAATATTGTGCTGGCCGGAATCGATATTGCCTTTGTAACCATCGATAAACAGGATAAAAAAATGTATTTCTCGGGAGCAGCAAGGCCATTGCTTATAATCCAAAACGGTGAGATGAAACTGGTTAAAGGGAGTATTCGGTCAACGGGAGGTTTTCAACCGGCAAACACCAAACCCTTTGAGGACGTCAGCTTTGAACTTGTTTCGCCTACATCCATCTACCTATTTTCCGATGGCTATGCCGATCAAATCAGTATTGCCAAAAAGAAGTTTGGCTTACAACGATTTATCGATCTCATCAATCAATCGCATAGCAAATCCATGTCGGCTCAACGCGACTTGCTATTCCAAATGATGGAGAACCACTTACATGGGGCTGACCAACTTGATGATATCTGCGTGGTGGGTCTCCGGCTAGCATGACGCTACCTACTACTCACCTCGGGATACTCCAGCCTTACGTGGTAGATATTCTGCAACTTTTTCTTGAAAATTGTCTTTATCAACGAGATATCCCTGAGTGTAATATCGGCAAAGCTGTACTGCCCCGAGTTAAGCTGATCGTCGATAATCCTCTCTACTAGCTGATCGATACTCTGCATGCTATACTCCTTAAGACTACGCGAGGCTGCCTCAACGGCATCGGCCATCATCACTATGGCAGTTTCCTTGGTTTGCGGTTCAGGACCTGGGTACGAGAACTTACCCTCGTCGATATTTGCATTCTCAGCCTGCAATTCCTTATTGTAGAAGTATTTAACCTTGCTTGTACCATGGTGCATTTTAATAAAGTCAACTATTTGACTCGGTAATCCTGCCTTGTCTGCAATTTTTACCCCCTCATGCACATGATTTATGATAATCTCAGCGCTTTTAACACTATCAACATTCTCATGAGGGTTAAATCCACCCTGCTGATTCTCAATAAAAAACATAGGGTTAGCCATTTTCCCAATGTCATGGTATAGAGCTCCTGTCCTAACAAGTAGAGGATTTCCTCCAACGCGCTGAACAGCGCTCTCGGCTAAATTGGCCACCTGCAAGGAGTGCTGAAAGGTTCCCGGAGCAACCTCGGCCAATTTCCGCAGCAAATCAAGGTTGGTGTCGGAAAGCTCAATGAGTGTGATATCGGACAAAAAACCAAAAAACTTCTCAATAATGTAAACCAATTGGTACGAAGCAAGAAGCAACAGAGCATTAATGCCATACCATAATGCAAAAAACCAGTTTACTTCTTTTAGCGAGCCATCGCCAATAAGGTATAGGCTTAAAGTTAACGCCAAGTAGGAGAAGTAAACAAGTCCCACCGTTTTAAATAATTGGCTACGATTGTAAATTTTGGACAATCCAATAACAGCCACAATACCCGCAATAAAATTGGTAAATACAAACTCAAAGCTATTGGGAACTAAAAACGCCACAAGAAAAATGGTAATAAGGTGAACAAATAGGGCAAGCCGCGAATCGAAAAAGGTTTTAACAAAAATGGGCACAATGGCAAGCGGAATAACCAAAATGCTGAACGAGTTTGTTTTGATAACCAGGGCCGAAACGCCTGCCGATGCCGTAATTAACATCAAAATAAATAGCAATTTCCTGTTATCGTTCAATACCTCGTTTCGGAAATTCAAAAGAAAAAGAAAAAGAGCAATATATAGTGATGCAATAAGCATCATGTTTCCGAAAAGAATGGCAAATAAATTTTTTGAGCCCAATTGTTTATCGTATTCTTTTTTGAACGATTCAAGAATCTGGTATATCTCTGAGCTTACTACCTCGCCCTTCACTACAATTTTTTCCCCTGCTTGTACCAACCCCTTAGTAATTGAAATATTTGATATTAGCTCATTACGGAACTTTTGCGTTGCAACCTCATCGTAAAACAGGTTTGGATGAATGTACTCGTTAAGGTTAATCATTTCCAACAATTCAACCAATTCTAGGGTTATACTTTTAGCGTAGTCAGCTGATTTGGCATTTAAAAGCCTAACAGCCTTTTGAACAGTATAAACCTCATCGAACCACTTATCGTATGCCACATTATTGATTACAACAGCCAAACCCTGTTTGAGCATACTGTTTGTAATGGCGTTCTCATCCTGATTGATAATACCTTTTAAGTAAATCTGATTTAGGTTATCAGCAACAAACTTTTCCAGCTTAGGCTTTTTTTTCAGGTAATTCAGTCTTGAGGTCTTTGATACATTCTGACTATTAATGAACTTGTCAAATGCCAGGTCGAAATCGGCATGGAACCTCTCCAGCTGCTGCGAGTGAATGGTGGAATCGTACCGGTAAAACGATTTGAACTCCTTTAGCAGTTTGCTTTTTTCGGCAAAAAGCTCTTGCTCTGTCTTATAAACCGGGAAATCGAAAGGGGCATAAAAATCCTCATGCATCCATGGCCTACCCTTTTGGAATTCATAGCCAAATCGGCCTTCGCGTGGCATTATCGTAACCACAATGAGATACGAGAGCAGAAATAGCACAAATGCCAAAATATGTTTTATGTTGATTTTTTGATGCGCTGCCATAACCTTAATTTTTTCAAAGTATGAATCACTTATTTGTTATTGAGCTGTACTGAGGGTTAATGTTTGCCACAGTCAGTCCCAGCTCCTTGCCTGCATTGAGCATAAGGGTATAGGCCTCAAAAAAATCGTTACGGATTTCGCCATCCAGAATAGCATCCTTAATCCTATTCTTAATAATCCCAACCTCCTTGCAGGGTTTCAGGTTAAAGGTTTCCATAATCATTTCGCCTGTAACTGGAGGCTGGAAGTTTCTAATGGAATCCTTCTCTTCAACCTCTTTTAACTTTTTCCTGACAATCCTAAAGTTAGCAAGATGCTTTCGAACAGTAATATCGTTTTTTGAGGTGATATCAGCTTCGCAAAGCATCATCAGGTCATCAATATCGTCGCCGGCATCAAATAGCAAACGGCGGACAGCCGAATCGGTAACAAAATCCTGCGAAAGGACAATTGGGCGGAGATGAAGCAAAACCATCTTCTGAACAAACTTCATCTTATCGTTAAGCGGAAGCTTTAGCTTTCGGAAAATTTCGGGAATCATTTTGGCTCCTAAAAAGTCGTGACCGTGAAAGGTCCAACCCTGCCCTGCAACAAAACGTTTAGTTTTGGGCTTACCAATATCGTGAAGCAATGCAGCCCATCGAAGCCAAAGGTCATCACTTTTCTGCGCCAAGCTATCCAAAACCTCGAGGGTATGGTAAAAATTATCCTTATGCGAAACCCCATTGCGCGATTCCACCCCTTTCATGGCTACTAATTCTGGTAAAATATGCTGTAAGAGCCCGGTTTGATCGAGCAGCAACCACCCTACCGATGGACGCGGAGTAACCATCATCTTATTAATTTCATCCATCACCCGTTCAATGGAAACAATAGTGATTCGTGTACTCATTTCACGAATAGCATCCAGGGTTTTGGGCTCTATGTCAAAGTTTAGCTGTGTTGCAAACCGAATTGCCCTAAGCATTCGCAACGGATCGTCGGAAAAAGTAGCAGCAGGTTCAAGCGGCGTACGGATGGTACTTCGCTTTAGATCCTCCAGCCCGTTGAATGGGTCAACAAGCTGGCCAAAGTTTCGTTTATTCAGCCCTATGGCAAGGGCATTTATGGTAAAATCGCGTCTTTTCTGGTCGTCTTCGAGTGTCCCATTTTCCACAATTGGTTTACGCGAATCAAGTCTGTACGACTCTTTACGGGCACCAACAAACTCTATATCCCACTCGTTATGCTTAAGCTGAGCCGTTCCAAAGTTTTTGAAATAGGTAACCCTGCTTGTTCTTAACCTTTGGGCAACTTTCCTGGCAAAGTCAACCCCGCTCCCAACCACTACAATATCAATATCCTTCGATGGTCGGTTAAGTAAAATATCCCTTACAAACCCACCTATAACATATGCATCAACCCCTTCAATTTCGGCCACCACGGATATTACTCTGAATATATTGCTTTTTAGGTACTCCCTCATGATTGAATTTTATGACTGACAAAATTACAACTTATCAAACTTTTAGCCTAATATTTTGTTTAGCAGTACAAATGAGTTGTTTACCTTTAAACAATGATAAAATGACATATATCAACTTAAAACATTCAACAAAATTATGCCATTAAATGTTTTGGTATTACTTTTGTATCGTTTTATGTATATAACTTAATATGTCAATAAATAAATTTGAGAAACTATGATTGAGCACTTAACAGCAGAAACTTTTAAACAGAAAGTATTCAACTACGAAAAGAATAACGAGTGGAAATTTGAAGGCGACAAGCCTGCAATAATCGATTTCTACGCCGATTGGTGTAGCCCCTGCAAAATGGTAGCTCCTATACTGGAGGAACTTGCCAAAGAGTACGAAGGTAAGCTAAACATTTACAAGGTTGACACCGAGGCTGAACAGGAACTCGCTGCAGTTTTTGGCATTCGCAGCATTCCATCGTTACTTTTCATCCCATTAAACGATCAGCCACAAATGGCTATGGGTGCACTGCCCAAGGATACTTTCAAGAAGGCATTCAAAGATGTATTAGGCGTTGAGGAAACTAGCCTAATTTAAAAATAAGGGAAGGAGCCTTTGGCTCCTTTTATTATTACCGAATTGGTTTACCATGACTGCTATTAAAATTTAGCCCCTACGGGGCTGAAAACGTTGTACATTGTTCGTTAAGTATAATGGTACACAGATGACGCCAATATTGCTGATTTACACTGTGAAACATCGTGCAAACTCTGCGTAACACTTTGATAATTATTAAGTTGTTTATTGATAGCAAACACAGAAAGCACAGAATGAGTTGATATGCGCCGATATACAGCCAGCCAAACACCAAACACCTCACTGAACACTGCACACTAAAAATAGAACCCCACTTCGCGGGATCAGGCTCTTTATCCTTTATCCTTTATCCTTTACCCTTTATCCTTTATCCTTTATCCTTAACCTGAGATTCCTCGTATTTGCTCGGAACGACATGAGGTGTTGTTTGTTATACGTACAGTGAAATGGAACACAGATAACGCCAATATTGCTGATTTACAATCTGAAACATCGTATAACCTCTGCGTAACAATGTAATAATTATTTAGATAATGGTTTATAGTTGGAATACAAACCAATAAAGTACACAATGCTTATATTTAATTGATTACCAAAAAATTAAAATTTCCCAAACACTATACACCATAAACTATACACTAGTTAATGACTATCAATCCCCATCAACATCAAAAACAGGTGCTTCTGCACCTTAACAATTTCTGCCATATACTCCCGCACAGCCTTAACGCTACCTGGCAAGGTGTAAACAAATGTTGTTCCCATCAAACCAGCAACACCTCTGCTTAGTAGAGCATTGGGTTTTTCGGTTCCATACTTTAAACGAATATACTCCATTATTCCGGGTATTTCCTTGTCAAGTAAACGCCTTACCACTTCGGGGGTAACATCGCGGGGGCCAATTCCTGTACCCCCTGTGGTAACTACCAAATCGTACTTGGCATTTTGTGCTTCAACCAATCTATTTTCCAATAGTTTAGCATCATCGGGAATGATTTCAGAGTCTAACTCATACTGCCAAGCAATCGAATTAAAGAATTCACCAGTCAGTTTAGCCACTTCAGGGCCGCTGCGATCATTGTATTCACCTCTGCTTGCCCTATCGCTTAAGGTAATTACTTTCACCCTGTAAACCTTTGGGTAAAAGCTAAGCTCATCGCCAGCCTTTAGTGCTCCTCCCTTAATTACACGAGCAAAAATACCCTCCTTGGGCATTACGCAGTTACCCACCTGGCGGTAGATGACGCAACCGTTGCCATGGCACGATTTCCCTATCTGTGTAACCTCAAGTTCGATACCCGCCCCTATGAATCGGTCACCCGGCTTAGTTTTGAAAAGTTCAAACCCTTGCGTGGTGATGTTTTCGGCAAAATCACCATATTTAACCGGCAATCCACTTGCCTTGGTAAATTTATCGATACTTTCAACACCAAGCATACTCACCTGACGGTGCCACGCACCAGCATGTACATCACCCTTAACTCCAAGGGAGTTAAGCTGAATACTTTCAACGGCATGCTTTGTAGTTCCTTTTTTCTCGGAGATGTTTACCGATACAACCTTTACCCAAATGGGATTACTTTGCTCCATAACTATTCAATGTCCTTTTTTGTTTTCTCAATAAGTTTGACTTGTTCAATAACCATTTGCTTATCAACGGCCTTGCACATATCGTAAACGGTAAGCAGTGCAACCGATGCTGCGGTTAAGGCTTCCATTTCCACTCCGGTTTGTCCAATGCTTTTTGCGTAACTAATTACCTCTACGCCATTGTCGCAAAGGGTTGTTTTAACATCAACCTTGGCAAGCATGAGTGTATGACAAAGCGGAATTAGTTCCGGGGTGCGTTTGGCGGCCTGTATGCCTGCAATCTCAGCAATGGTTAGCACATCGCCCTTTTTCATTTGGTTTTCGCGGATTAGCTTGAGGGTTTCAGGCTGTAGCTGGATAAAACCCTTTGCGCTTGCCTTGCGAATCTGGTTAGGCTTATGTCCAACATCAACCATGTTGGCCTTGCCGTTTTGGTCGATATGTGAAAGTTCCATGTTATCCTCCTATATTGTAAAATTCGTTGGTACGGTTTACTATCCCACAGGCGGGTTTGTTTTTGATAGCCATTTCAATGGCTTTTGCAATGCCTAACTCCCTTACATTATAGCCAATATCGCTAAAGAGGCAAGGTTTTAGAATGCCATCGGCCGTAAGACGCAACCTGTTACAAGTACTACAATTGCCACCCTCGCCACCCTCAACCACTCCAAATATACCCTCATCGAGGTTCATTTTGGGAATAAAACGGGGAAAATAGCCATTTGCTTGAGCAAATGCTTTTACATCCCTGGCATCGGGTTCATTTGAATTCTTTTCAACCACGCAGTTTAATTTGATAGGGTTAAATCCCACCCTTTTTGCCTCCGCAAGCCCATCAAGCACATCGGATAGCACGCCAACCCTTGTTATGGCCTTATACTTCTGAGGATTTAATGTATCGAGACTAACATTTATGCGTTTTAATCCGGCGTCGTACAGGGGTTGAGCAAACTGTTTTAGGAGTGTTCCGTTGGTAGTCAACCCCAAATCGGTAATACCTTCAATAGCATTAAGCATCCTAATTAAATCCACTATTCCTTTGCGAACTAAGGGTTCGCCACCAGTAATTCTAACCTTTTCAAAACCATGCTGAACCGCAATCGTAGTTATTTCAACAATCTCCTCAAAGGTTAAAATTTGGCTATGGGGTATTTGCACTATACCTTCCTCTGGCATACAGTAGGTACACCGCAGGTTGCACCTGTCGGTTACCGATATCCTGAGGTAATTAATGCGCCTGTTAAATTGATCGAACATCTACCAGCTCCCCCTTTTTCATTTTATTCACGCCTAATGCAATTGATGCAATGCCATTTGCCCTGGCAAGGGCGAAAATATGAGCTGAGCCGTGATATTCCAGAGGTTCAACCTCGCCATTGGCATTTACTATTATGGGAAACAATCCCAGCCGTTCGGCTCTTTTTCGCGAATAATCGTTTGCCAAGGGTAATCGGTATATGGGAGCATAGGGCGTGTTACACCTCATCATCATCAATAATGAAGGTTTCACAAGCAGTTCAAACTGTATAAACGACGACACTGGATTACCCGGTAATCCAAAAATCAACTTGTTACCTGCCACACCAAAGGTTGTAGGCCTTCCGGGTTGCACAGCAATGGAATCGAAAAGAATCCTTACGCCCAATCGCTCCATAATTCTGGGAACGTAATCGAAATCGCCCATGGAAACACCGCCAGTTAACACCACCACATCGGTTTCGGTCAATGCCCTAGCAATGGCTTTTTCGATAACCTCCTCGGTATCGGCTACTATACCATGGTAAATTGGAATTGCACCCGCTGAAAGTACTTGTGCAATAAGCTGATGCCCGTTGCTATTCCTAATTTTGCTGCCATGTGGTATTTCGGTTGGTTCAACCAGCTCATCGCCCGTTGGCAGTATTGACACTTTTGGTCGCACCAAAACAATTGGAGAGTGACATCCCAACGCTGCCATTATGGCAATATGCTGAGGCCTGATGAGAGTTCCCTTACTTAAAGGGGATTCGCCTATTTTGATATCCTCGCCAAGCTCACAAATGTTCGATTTTGATTTGTCGGCAGTAAAACTTATGGTTCCATCGGGTAAGATTTTTGTATCCTCAACCGGAATTACGCAATTGGCGCCATTGGGTATGGGTGAGCCGGTCATAATCTTTGAGCACGTGCCCTGGGTTATAGCTCTTTGTGGTGTGGTTCCTGCTGCAATTACCTCAATTACCCTAAGCGGACTATCTAAATCTGCTGCCCGACATGCATAGCCATCAACTGCCGTTTTGCGGAAAGGCGGCATGTTAATGTCTGAAACCACATCGTGTGCCAACACCCTATCTAAGCTTTCAGCTAAAGCAACCTGCTCCTCACCTTTTAGGACTGAAACGCTTTTACTTACTATACCAATTGCCTCATTTAACAATACCATACCTCTTAGTCATTATTTTGCAAATATGAACAAAAAAGTTGTTACCGAAAAGTATTTTTTTTCATATCGATTTGTTTAATACGAAGTGCAATGAATTAACATATTCAGGCGGGCTGGTATTAATTGGGGGGGCAGTAAGATTTTTATAGGAATTAATTGGAAGGAATTGGAAGGAGACGGAAGGAGTCGGAATAATACGGAATAACTGAGTGGGAGGAAATTAGACTTATAAAAATCTTTCATTCCGAACTTTCGGAACGAAAAGATTTTACTAGTCGATTCATTAGCTTTTTTTCTTATTTGGCGGATCTGGATTTATACAGTTAGTTTCTATGGACTACTACAGGATTATCAAATATTTACTAAAAAATTAGTAGGTTTGGGATATTTTGAAAATTAAACCTAAACCATAAAAACTATGTCGTACGAACCTGTAGAAAAAATCAAAGGCCTTCCGGAAAATGCCTATACAGAGCTCCGCAAAGGCGAGGAGTATCAACCTGTAATGCCCCCTAATAAGGCTGTGCCAGAGGTTACAGCATGGAGTGTTATCTGGGGGCTAATTATGGCAATAATTTTCTCGGCAGCCGCTGCCTACCTCGGATTAAAAATAGGGCAGGTGTTTGAGGCAGCCATTCCTATTGCAATCATTGCAGTAGGATTGTCAAGCCTAGCTAAACGCAAAGGTGCGCTGGGCGAGAATGTAATTATACAATCCATAGGTGCAAGTTCAGGGGTAATTGTTGCCGGTGCCATTTTTACACTACCCGCCCTTTACATCCTTAACCTGGAGGCTGAATTCTATCAGGTGTTTTTATCATCGCTTTTTGGTGGTGTTCTGGGGATTCTGTTTCTAATCCCTTTCCGTAAATACTTTGTAGCCGACATGCACGGCAAGTTCCCGTTCCCCGAGGCAACCGCAACAACTGAGGTTCTTGTTTCGGGTGAGAAAGGGGGTAAGCAAGCTCGACTTTTAGCTATAAGCGGTTTAATTGGCGGTATTTACGATTTCATTGTAGCTACCTTTGGCTGGTGGAGCGAGGTGGTTACCACCCGAGTAATACCTGCCGGCGAAGTTCTTGCTGAAAAAGCAAAACTGGTATTTAAACTTAATGTTGGCGCTGCTGTTATGGGTATAGGTTACATTATTGGCCTTAAATACACTGCCATTATTGCAGCGGGATCGTTTGTGGGGTGGTTTGTAATCATACCCATAATCAATTACTTTGCACCGGGATTGACTGAAGCAGTTGGCAGCAATATCACCCTAACTGTGGGGCAAATGAGCGCCGAACAAATTTTCAGCAACTACGTTCGCCCAATTGGTATTGGTGGCATTGCCATGGCCGGAATAATTGGGATTATTCGCTCTAGCGGCATTATTCGTAAAGCATTTGGGCTAGCCGTTAGTGAGTTAACTGGAAAACACTCGGCTATTCCTAAGGAGGAACTCCGCACTCGTCGCGATCTTCCCATGTCGATCATTGCAGGCGGGATACTTCTAACAACCATTCTACTTTTAATCTTCTTCTATTTTGGTGTGGTTCATAATATTACCCACGCACTTATAGCGCTTGGCATTGTGATGGTTATCGCTTTTCTTTTCACAACCGTTGCTGCCAACGCTATTGCCATTGTGGGAACCAATCCTGTGTCGGGTATGACACTAATGACTCTTATTATCACCTCATTGGTGATGGCATCGGCAGGTTTATCGGGAACATCGGGGATGGTTGCAGCCCTAATTATAGGTGGAGTTGTGTGCACGGCGCTCTCAATGGCGGGTGGCTTTATCACCGATCTAAAAATTGGTTACTGGCTCGGCTCCTCGCCCTTTAAGCAGCAAACATGGAAATTCCTCGGGACTCTTGTTTCTGCAGCAACAGTTGGTGGAGTAATCATACTGCTTAATAAAACCTATGGTTTTACTGGGAAAGATGCGCTTGTAGCACCACAGGCCAATGCCATGGCTGCGGTTATTGAACCCATGATGAGCGGTAAACCAGCACCCTGGGCGCTTTATGCTGCTGGTGCTTTTCTTTCGCTTATACTTACCATGATTGGCGTTCCAGCTCTTGCCTTTTCGCTGGGTATGTTTATACCCTTACAGCTTAACACACCTTTACTGGTGGGGGGCATAATAGCACACTTTGTTTCCACCCGTTCAAAGGACACTTCATTGAGCAAGGCCAGAAAAGAGAGGGGAACACTAATTGCATCGGGCTTTATTGCAGGCGGAGCCCTTATGGGGGTAGTTAGTGCATTGCTCCGATTTGGCGGCATTAACTATGTAAACCCTGAATGGTTTGAATCGCACTCAGCCGAAATACTGGGCTTTGTGATGTTCCTGATTCTTTGCGGATACCTGATTTGGGAAAGCCTCAGGGCTAAAGCAGAAAATTAATGTATTGTGTTTGGAGTTTCGTTTTTGGTGTTTTGAAAAAAATTAAAAAATGATTGATTACAAACAATCAGATGTTTGGATAGCCAGCAGACAACTTGCTAATTCTATTCATACTATTTCCAAAAACGTACCCAAAGATGAAATTTTTGGATTGACACAACAAATAAGAAAAAGTGCAACTTCAATTCCTTCAAATATTGCGGAAGGCATTGGCCGCAATCATTTAAAGGAGACAACCCAATTCCTTTACATTGCAAGAGGCTCACTTTTTGAATTAGAAATTCAAATATATATAGCTTTTAAACAAGGTTATATTAATGCTACAGCTCTTGAACAAATAACGTATGACAATGAGAAATGCAAGAAATTGCGTAATGGATTTATCAACTATTATCTTAAGAAGAAACATGAAGACCACACTAACACTAAACACCAAACACTAAAAACTAAACACCAAGCACTAAACACTATAAACCAAATAATTCGCCATGATAAACAAACAATTGCTAATAGAACGCTTTATTAGGTATGTTAAGATTGATACCCAAAGCGATGATACAGTAACCGATAGGTTTCCAAGCACCGATAAACAACTGATTTTGAGCAATTTATTAGCACAGGAACTCAAGGAGCTGGGGGCTCAGGAAGTTGAAATTGACCAGTATGGGTATGTAATGGCATCCATACCCGCCAATACCAACAAGCAGATACCAGTTCTTGGATTCCTTGCCCATGTGGATACCTCGCCCGATATGCTGGGTAAAGACGTTGCCCCACGATTTGTGGAGAATTACGATGGCACCGAAATCGTTCTGAACAAGGATTTGGGAGTAGTGCTATCGCCTAAGGAGTTTCCCGAACTTAAAAATTACTTAGGGCAAACCCTAATAGTAACCGATGGCACCACTCTACTTGGTGCCGACGATAAGGCAGGCATAGCCGAAATTATGACAGCCGTGGAGTTTATGATCAAAAACCCCGATTTTAAGCACGGCAAAATTCGCATTGGCTTTACCGTTGATGAAGAGGTTGGCCGTGGGGTCGACCATTTCGACGTAAAACGATTTGGTGCCGATTTTGCCTACACCCTCGATGGTGGAGCAATTGGTGAATTGGAGTTTGAGAATTTTAACGCTGCAAGCGCAAAAATCTCCATTCAGGGTCGTAATATTCACCCGGGTTACGCCAAGGATAAGATGCTTAATGCCATCCAAATAGCCCAGGAATTCAACAGCCTGCTTCCTGCCCATGAGCGTCCTGAGCATACTCAGGGTTATGAGGGATTTTATCATCTTATTAAAATGGATGGTTCAGTGGAAAAAGCCGCATTTCAGTACATTATACGCGACCACAACCGTAAAAAGTTTGAAGCCCGAAAAGCATACATGCAGCGCATTGCCAATTACATGAATACCAAATACGGTGAAGGAACTGTTAGCGTGGAGCTAAAGGACCAGTACTACAACATGCGCGAGAAGATAGAGCCGGTGTACCATGTGGTTTCCACTGCCATTGAGGCAATGGAGGCGGTAGGCATTAAACCTAAGGTTAAACCAATCCGAGGTGGCACCGATGGTGCACGCCTTTCGTACATGGGACTCCCCTGCCCCAACCTATTTGCAGGCGGCGAAAACTTTCACGGGAAGCATGAATACGTAGCCGTAGAAAGCATGGTAAAGGCAACCGAGGTTATGCTCAAAATTATTGAACTATTTTCATCCAAATGAACATTAGAAGCATGGTAGATATTTCCAAAAACATCCGAATCTGGCCGTTTGTTGGCATCTGATATGGTTGTGATAAAACAAAACTACTGTAAGGGGTTGGGAGTTCCTTGTGGCTCCCTACTCTTTTATTTTTATCGGGCAACAGTGATTTTTAAATAAAATGCTCAAACTGACTTTTTAATGGACGACTAAATAGGAGTACGAGTCATTTTTTTTGGTTAAAAATGGGCAATAAAAAACCGCCCCGTAAGGGGCGGTTTAAACGCAACAGCAAATAACTATTGCTGCCACCAAACCTTAGTCATGAGATCATCAGGGCCTTGGGCAGCAACTGCTGCTTCATATCCCGGCTGATTTACACCTTGTTCTTCAACAGGATACCACATTCTGTTAGGAATATCTGTTACACCATCAACAATAGGAGTGAAAATAATATCCACAGGACCGTCATCAGTAAAAACTCTGTGTGTTATTTCACCAGGTTTTATGAGAGTTTTTGGGAATCCGGTCCTACGATATTCAAACCAAGCTTGCTCTGGTTGCATATACAGAGCAATATACTTTTGGGTTAAAACATTCTCCTGATTTGCAGCAGGAACATCAGCGAGGTATGTATCAATATCGGTATTGTTAACACCCCAGTCTTCCATAGAGGCACGAATACCTTCTTGGTACCAGGTCTGATTCCAACCATTAACCTCAGACATGATAAAGCAGAACTCAGCATAGTCCATGTAGGTGTAGGCAAAGTCTGGTTCATGAACAACCGAAGGTTTATTCTTGTAATTACAAGTATTAGGAGCAAATGCCTTTGTTTGAGCATCGTTCATACCATAAGGCATACCAATCCACTCATCACCAATTTTATAAGCCCAAATACTTAACCTGGGATCCTCAATGCCGTCAAAAGGATTAGTCTTTGTAACATTTAAGGTATCGTTTCTTCCGGCTAAAAGTTCAACAAAAGGTTTTGTAATGGTAAAATCGTTACGATTGTTAACAAAGAAAGCACGGTAAACAGGGCCTTCGTTTGGACTTGCATCCAGATATTTAAACTTTGCGTTATCGTCATTTGATTCAAAGAAATCACTTAGGGGTAATTGCTTAACTTCATTTAAAGGAACAGCATCTTTACTTGACATTCTCAAAGCAAGACGCAAGCGAAGAGAATTGGCAAACTTTTTCCATTTAGCCACATTGCCTCCGTAAATAATGTCACCTTTTGTAAGGTTACCGTTGGCTGGATTGATCATTGCAGCTGCGTCCTTCAACTCCTCAATAAGCTGTGGATAAATGTCGGCCTGAGCATCGTACTTAGGCTGACGGATATCGGGGTTAAAGCATTCGCTATAAGGCACATCACCCCATGTATCAGTAATGATACTGATGATATAAGCCTTGAGTATCATAGCAACAGCAATTTGGTGCTCATTTGGTCCAGATGCACGAGCGTCAGCCTTGGTAGCCTCATCGGTATTCATTTTGATGATTTGCTGCAGGTTGGCAGCTGCCCGATAAAATGCTCTCCAGGCATTTTGAATGGTGGTTGTGCGAATCAAGTAACGGTCTTCATCGGGGTAGTTATTTTGCGACCAATGCTGGCACAAAAGTTGAGTTCCACGGCCTGCAAACCATTCATTGCGTAGGTTATCCATAATGGTTTTTTGAGAGTAGGTTAGCAGGTATCCTGTTTCAACAGCTACAGGATTGTTTGGATCCTTGTTTATCTCATCAAACTTATCGGTACATCCCGCAATGAATAGTACCGGTAGTGAGATAATAAGAAATATTTTTTTCAACATAGCTTTCATTTTTTAATAATCAAATTGGTTTATACTGTTAAAAATCAAAAGTTAGGTTAAAGCCAAAGGTACGTAACGATGGTAGAGCACCACCCTCAATACCTTGAATATTACCTGAACCATGAACGTACTCAGGATCCCAATCAACACCTTCGGCACGGCCCCAAATAGCTAAGTTGCGACCGTAAGCAGAAATTTTAACGTTGTTGAAAGGTCCAGTATACTTCTTGGGTAGGTTATAACCAATTCGTACTTCACGGAGCTTGATGTAATCAGTATCAAAAGTATTTTGGCCTGCACGTGCACGAGAGTAGTGGTCCCAAGCCCAGCGTTCAGCTGGGATTACAATTTCATTCATAATGGGTCCAGTAGCATCTGTACCATCGGCATTTAAATAAACAACATTGCCATTTTCATCTAATTTACCATATACCCCATCAAGCACTATACCATCTTCACGAATGTTATTAACTGCTGTACGCTCAAGAATACCGGAGTATGTTCCCCACATATGAGTAAGTGAAAACATACGTCCACCCTTTTGCATATCAATTTGGGCAGAAAGTTCAATACCCTTGTAACGGAATGTGTTAGTTAAACCTGCATTCCAGTCGGGTAAATAACTACCTACCGACTCAATAGTAGCCTTTTGAATGTAACGACCATCGGTTCCTACTATCTTATATCCATTTGCATCGGTTACATAATTATAACCTTTAATAGTTCCAAACTTCTCGCCTTCCTGTGCATGAACTTCAACACCAAACAAACTTGCTAAACGATATGTATTAACACCGGGTGCAAGTTCATTTATACGGTTATCGTTCTTAGCAAAGTTAAGTGTTACATCCCACGAAAAACCATTCTCCATGTGAACGGGGGTTCCGGTAACCAAGAGTTCAATACCTTTGTTAGTTATCTTACCGGCATTTATTATTTGTGATGTATAGCCGGTTGTTGCAGAGGTGGGTACAGGTATAATTTGGTTAACAGTTTGGTTGTTATAGTAGGTAAAGTCAATTCCTAACCTGTTGTTTAAGAATTTCAGTTCAGTACCAACTTCAAAAGAGGTTGTCTTTTCAGGTTTCAGGTTAGGATTATTCAATGTGGTTGGGAGGCGGTAGTTTGGATCAGTACCAAAGTTATCGAGAGGAACAAAAACAGTAGCAGTTGAATATGGATTGGTATCGCCCCCAACCTGTGCCCAGTTCAAACGAATCTTACCAAACGAAAGAATATTTTGATCTTTCAAACCTGGTAGTTCAGTGAAAATGAAACTGGTAGTAGCGCTCGGATATGTGTAGAAGTTATTCTCTTCGGGTAAAGTTGACGACCAATCACCACGCATGGTAAAGTCTAAATAAATCATACCCTTAAACCCTAAGGTAGCACTACCAAACACGCTATTGATACGTTTTTCACTTTTGCTATCGTAAACTCCTGCAGGAACTGCAGAGTTGCTCAAGCTATACCAATTACGAAGCAATAAACCGCCTTGTGTATAACCACCGCTTAGGGCATATTTTTGCTCCATACGGTTAGCACCCAACATGGCATTAAGAGTTATATCTTCGGTTATATTCTTATTCACTAAGAACATGAACTCATAGTTCATTTCGGTAAATATACGTGTAGCTATTGAGTAAAAAGGAAGAGCTTGTGATCCAATTGCGCTACGTTCTTCAATAGTATAATTAAAATGGTCCATGTTAATCCTACCGCGTGCCTTTAACCAATCGGTAATGTTGGCAGTAAGACCAATGTTACCGAAGTAACGATCACGAACGTCTTCTGGAGCATTTTCGTAGGAAGACCAGTAGGGGTTATCAGAGTACATAGGAGTAGGATCGTCCCATGCTACGCGGTTCCATGTTCTTTGAGTACCATCAGGATTTTTATAAGCTTTAAGATCCTTGTAATCGGTTGAGGTTTGACCCCACTGGAACATACGCATTACAGGGTTCATGTCACCATATCCGGTTTCAGGACGGCCTTTTGCCCAGTTGCGTACGTAGTTTATGTTAGTTGAAGCTTCTAAATACTTACTAATTTTGCTGGTACCATTAAAGTTCAAGGTGTTACGTTTCATTTCGTTGCCAGGCATATACCCGTCAATTGTCATGTTGGTGTATGATAACCTGAAACTAGACTTATCGGTTGTACCGTTAACAGCAACGCTATTAGTGTATGATACACCTGTTTGGAAGAAGTAATTAAAGTCATTCTTAGGATAAACCCAAGGTTTTTCAACTAAATAGTTCTTGGTATCCCATGCGTCGAAAGCATTCCATGGTAAAACCCTGATGTTGGGATCATACCTAGGCCCCCATGATTCATCGGTTTGATAGTTAACAACCAGATAATCCTTTCCACCAATATTTACCTGTTCAAACCCATTAACACCACCGTTAGCATCGTCAATGGTGATACCACCACCATAAAGCTTTTGGACTTTAGGCAGGTATGCTACTTTTTCAAACGCAACGCCAGAGTTTACTGTAACCCCAATACCTTTTTTCTGTGCCCCCTTTTTGGTTGTAATTAGAATTACACCGTTCAATGCACGTGTACCGTAAAGAGCTGATGCCGAAGCACCCTTAAGCACTGAAACCGATTCAATATCCTCAGGGTTGATGTCCTGAGCTAGGTTACCATAGTCATAACCACCTGCACCTACATTTGCATAATATGAATTGAAGTTAGCATTGCTTAGGGGTACTCCATCAACTACGAATAGAGGATCGTTGCTACCCGAAACGGAAGCAACACCACGGATAAGCACCTTAGCAGAACCACCAGTATTACCCGATGCTCCAACAATTTGAACACCAGCCACCTTACCAGTTAGGGTATTCAAAACGTTTGTTTGGCCTGACTTGTTTAGTTCATCAGCTTTAACATCCTGCACGGCATAGCCAAGTGCCTTTTTCTCACGGGTAATACCCAGAGCAGTAACAACAACCTCACCCATCTGAACGGCTTCGGTTTCCATTACCACATCAATAACCGAACGGCCGGCAATGGCTACCTCCTGGGTTTTGAACCCCACAAAGCTGAAGATGAGGGTTTCAGCACTAGCGGGTACGGCAAGCTCATACTTACCATCAACATTGGTAGTTGCACCAATGGTTGTACCCTTTACAATAACTGAAACACCCGGCATGGGCATTCCATCCTCGGAACTGGTAACCGTTCCGGTAATCCTTACCGTTTGCGCCTGAACCAGGGTAATACCTGCCAGTAGCAAACCTGCAAGAAAAACGCTTAGTTTTTTCATAGAACAAGTTTTAGGTTTACAATAGAGGTTAGTGAAATTTCAACAGGGCTAATCTATAAATTTTACGGTCAAAATGCAAGATTTTATTTTAAATTTATTTAACACACCGAAATACAAAGGCAGCAGGTTATACCTGCTGCCTTTGTATTATACTAAAAATTTTATAATTAAGGAACGAGTTCATATCCACCTGCCCACCAAACCTTAGTAGTGTAAATAAAGTTCAGAGGAGTTTCATGTTTGTTTCTATTCGAACTAATTTCGCTTGAAGCCCATGGAAGGCGGTTAACATAACTTGTTTGTAACAACGTAACCTTCTCAAACACTTTACGGTCATTGCACCCCCTGTCAAAAAAATGGATCGTGTTCGCATCGTGCTTGAGTTTGTCTAGCTGCATGTGATCATGAGTGTCAGCGCTTGAGAGCCAAACCATTTTGGGCACAGCTTCATCTGCATGTATTACTGGGTGAAGCTTTATGCCGCCCTTCTTTTTCCCGTTCTGCGGATTTCGTCCAGCACATTTTGCGTCCTTAATCCTGCTGTCCGAGATAACATGACCATGCTGCTTAAGAAGTTCATGGTAGATATTTCCAAAAACATCCGAATCTGGCCGTTTGTTGGCATCTGATGTGGTTGTGATAAAAAAAACACTAAAAGGAGTTGAGAGTTCCTTGTGGGCTCCTATCTCTTTTATTTTTATCGGACAACAGTGATTTTTAATATTGATTTACAGCACGTTAAGCTTTTAGACCGCTGAATTTTGAAAAATGTTCGGAAAGATGTGAAAAAACATGAATTAGTTAAAAAGTTTAATCTCCCACAGCCCTTGTTCATTTATAATAAATTCAAAAGTAACGAAATATGTTACCATTCCTGATTTATTCAATGTATAATAAGTAACCCTACATCTAAAAGGAAAATCAACATCCCTGTAAACAAGGTAACGGCCATCATTAGAAATAAATCCTGTGCTACCATATATGTTTAAATCGTGAATAGTGTTGTTAGCCCCTCCAGCCCTATAAAAAGCAAATCTTATACTCTTTCCGTTACCAACTTTTACAATGCTATACCTATCTAAGTTTCTTTTTTCAACAATAGCATAGGTGGGCAAGTTAACCTTTCGAAGAAAGTTATCCTCAAACCATATACCTGATACAACTGAATCTTTATTACCGTTAGCAATAGGAATTACTAAAACGCCTTTACCATGTTTTTTCCCTTTTTTCCAATAACCCTTATACACCTTACCGTCGCTATAATAGCATTCCCCATAACCATGAGGAAATCCCTTTTTGAACTTTCCAATATATTCATCAATTCCTTTTGCTCTCCCCTTACCAGAGGCAAGGGCTTTTTTGCAATTTCCTGAATAAAACCCTGTAAGATTTTCCATTAATACAACGCAACTATCTTGAGCAAAAAGATAGTGAAAGCCCCCAAGTAGCATAACTAGAGTAATAGAGTATAAGCTTATTTTTTTCATTTTAAAGGGAAATTCAAGCCCAATGCAAATGAGCCATTAGGTGATTGAGTAAGTTCAATATTTGAAAGCAATTTATTTATCTTATCGTTTTTACCACCTTTAGTTGCCACCCATATTATATCATAAACCCATATCCCTAGTCCGATAGTTAGAAAAAAAGCGTTATCGTGTTTAAACAACCAGTACTGCTTATTGCCGTAACCACTGAACCTCTCTTCAACCGTATTCGTCCAGGGATTAACGTAATGTGTGTAAACGGCAGGTCTTTCAATTTTATTAGAGGCTATTAGTCCTAACGAAATTGCACCCAAAGCAGATAAAGTTCTGAGGTAAGGTTTAAATCTCATACTTCTCACATCAGTAACAAAATAATCTCCTAAACCAGGCACAAGCATTGAGTAAAAAGCACTTTGGCTACCATTTTTACCCTCGTAATCATTTAAGGCAATCAAATCGGGCCTAAGCTTAGAGTACAGCATATCATTATCATTATATAAATTCCATTTTACCAATTTAACACCATCAGGTTTTACAGCATTGCCAGTACTTCCTTCAACTGATTTAGGTATAGATGGGTTAAAATCATCGTCCCATAGGATAAATAATACGTCTTCTGGTTTATTTGAATTCAGTTTGTACTCCAGATATAAACAATTATCCTGTACCTTGAAGTCAATTACATTTATAGTTCTTGACTGAGATTTCAAAAAGAGAGGGAAAGTAGCTGATAGTATTAAAATGGTAATAAATAACCGTCTCATAGCAATATCATATTAAAGAGTTATACTTATTAACTAATGCAATAAAATCATCATCAGAAGTGAACTTCAGCCTATGCTGTTTAATAAATTTTTTAAGTTCATATTTTTGATCAGCAAATAGTTTAAGAAGTATTTTTCTTTTTTTAGGTAAAAAAAAAGGGGCTTCGTTTTCATTAAACTTTACATACAAGCTAGTTTGCAACTGATAGGTTTCTGCTGCTGTTTCAGCGGCTGCATATTTATAGCCTTGAGTAAATGCAACCAATTTTTTATCATATTTTCGGTATAGCTTACATTTACCATCAACTATAACCTCCAAGTATGTTCCTATTAAATATTTACCTGCAAAATCTTTCCCTACCACCACATCATAAACAAATCTTTTACCTAAAAACTCAAAATACTCAAGTTCGAGTGGTTTAGCAAAAATGAGGGTGTCAGTGTTATATCTGTCTCTTATACACATCTGACGCTGCCGACGAAGAGGATAGTGTAGATCTCGGTGGTCGCCGTATCA
>OMKS01000131.1_pt1 | contig 65563 bp, 67 predicted proteins | sample 1674721 | NCBI WGS metagenome assembly OMKS01 (sample SAMN06264996, study PRJEB25208) | sediment metagenome | isolation source: hot spring sediment | place: USA: California | collected 2014-09-02 | reverse complement strand
TCAGAACAGGTCAGAAGCCGGAGCAGAAGCCCAAGCAATCCTGATGTCCCTGTTCCGTACAGCCCTGCTTCAAAAACTCAACCCGGTTGAATATGTCAAAGAGCTTGCCGTCAAAGCCATCGAGAAACGGCACCTGCAAAAAAAGAATGATGACGACTTGGCGTTGGCTGCCTAACGTGAGGGCCGCTACAAAGCGCTAAACTATTACGTATTTTATTATTAAAAAATATACACAAAAATATTTTTTTTATTTAAACATATTTTTTTTTAACCACTTTATTTCTTTTTAAAACTATAAATTTATTAAAATAATATAGCGATAATGTAAAATTTTTAATTCAATATATCTATTGAAAATTTATAATTGTATAATTTCTCTAATTATATATTTTTGAATAATAATTTTATAGTTTATAAATATATCAAAGTAATATCATGAATATTTATGAAGTAATAATATTATCATATTAAAAAATTACAAATAAAATTTAATATTATTAAATACAAACTTAAAAAATATACAAAGAAATAAAAAAAATTTATATCATTAATAACTCAAAAAAAAATTTGACATTATATATCAAGTTTATTATATAAATTAAAAGTTAATTACTTCGAGAAGATATAAAGCAATCCTGGAAAAAATCTATGCATATGATTCCAGATTAAGCAAAGGATTCATCATGAGTGAAATACCATCGGAGCCAAAAATACGCATAGAGAATCTGACGAAAATTTTTGGCGCTCAATCCAAAGACGCCTTGAAATTGCTTCAAAGCGGTGCAAGCAAGGATGAAATCCTGGAAAAGACCGGTTGCGGCGTCGGGGTCGCAAACGCCAATTTCACCGTAGACTCCGGCGAGATCGTAGTGGTCATGGGCTTGTCCGGCAGCGGCAAATCCACCCTGGTGCGCTGCATCAACCGCCTGATCGAACCAACGGCTGGCAAGGTTTTTATCGACAACCAGGACATCACGGCCCTGTCCATGAACGAGCTGCGCCGCGTTCGACTGACCAAGCTGGGCATGGTTTTTCAAAATTTTGCCCTTTTTCCGCACCGTACAGTTTGCCAGAACACCGAATACGGACTGGAAATCCAGAAAGTTGATCCGGCCAAACGGCGGGAAAAGGCGGTCACCGCCCTGGAACAGGTCGGGCTGAAGGGATGGGAGGATTATTACCCGCACAACCTGTCCGGCGGAATGCAGCAGCGCGTCGGCCTGGCCAGGGCCCTGGCCCTGGATCCGGACATCCTGCTCATGGACGAGGCCTTCAGCGCCCTGGATCCCCTGATCCGCAGCGACATGCAGGATGAATTGATCAGCCTTCAGGAAAGCATGCGCAAGACCATCCTGTTCATCAGTCACGATCTGGACGAGGCCCTGAAGATCGGGGATCGGATCGTGCTGATGAAGGACGGGGCAGTGGTCCAAACCGGCACCGCGGAACAGATCCTGACCAATCCGGCCAACGAATACGTGGAACGCTTTGTGGAAAACGTGGACATCACCAAGGTGCTCACCGCCGAGTCCGTGATGATCAAGCCCAAGGCCGTGGTCTTCCTGTCCGCACACGGACCAAAATCCGCTTTGCGGTTTATGCAAAAACAGGGGCTGTCCCAGATTTTCGTACATGACGAAAAGCATAAGGTTATTGGTTACGTCACTGCGGACATGGCCTCCGATGCGGTCAAACGCGGCGAAACCGAGCTGCATCATATCATGCAGACCGAGTTTGTCAGTGTTTCCCCGGACACGCCCGCAGCGGACCTGATCCCGATCATGGCCAATCTGCCCTATCCATTGCCCGTGGTCGGTCCCAACGGAAAGCTTCGGGGCGTCATCATCCGCGGTTCCCTGCTGGCGGCGCTGGCGGAACGAGGGAGGAACAACAATGCCTAGAATACCCATTGGGGCGACAATTGAAGCTTTCATCGACTTTCTGGTCAGCAATTTCTCCTTTTTGACCATTGCCTTCACCCGGGTCATGGAAAAGGTGATCAGCTTCCTGGAAGCCGGTCTGCTGTTTTTGCCGCCATGGCTGTTCATCGTCATCGCCGCGGGCCTGGCTTTCTGGCTGACGAAAAAACGCGGCATCGCCCTGTTCACACTGTTCGGCCTGCTGTTGATCTGGAACATGGGGCTTTGGGTGGCCACCGTAAGCACCATCACCCTGGTGCTCATCGCCACCTTGACCGCACTGTGCATAGGAGTGCCCATCGGCATCATCGCCGCCTTAAACACCGGCATCAACAAGGTTGTCCAGCCGATTTTGGACGTGATGCAGACCATGCCCGCCTTTGTCTACCTGATCCCGGCCATCCCTTTCTTCGGGCTGGGCAAGGTGGCTGCCATTTTCGCCACGGTGATCTTTTCCATGCCGCCTGCGATCCGCTTGACCTGCCTGGGCATCCAGCAGGTGCCCCGCGAACTGGTGGAATGCGCCGACGCCTTTGGGTCCAACAAATGGCAAAAATTGTTCAAGCTGCAGTTGCCCCTGGCCACGCCGACCATCATGGCCGGCGTGAACCAGACGGTCATGCTGGCCCTGTCCATGGTGGTCATCGCGGCCATGATCGGCGCGCGCGGTCTTGGCGGTGAAGTCTGGCGGGCCATCCAGCGGCTGCAAATGGGCAGCGGGTTTGAGGCGGGCCTGGGCATTGTCGTCGTGGCCATCATCCTGGACCGTGTTCTTCAACAAGTCGGAACCAAAAAACGTTAATGTTCAACTTCATCATCCAAGGAGGATATTTATGATGAACAAAGGAAAACTTCTTCAGGTGGTAATTGGGGCACTCGCCATCCTAATGCTCTGCGCGGGTACGGCCCTGGCCAAGGAAAAAGTGCGCATCGCCTACGTGGAATGGGATTGTGCGGCGGCAAGCACCCATGTTGTCAAGGCTGCTCTGGAACAGATGGGCTATGAAGTGGAAATTCTGCCCGTGGCCGCGGCAGCCATGTGGCAGGCCGTGGGCACCGGCAATGTGGACGGCATGGTTACGGCCTGGCTGCCCATAACCCATGCGGACTATTTGGAACGGGTCAAGGGCGATGTTGAAGATCTGGGGCCCATTGTCGGAGGCGCCAAGCTGGGCTGGGCAGTGCCTTCCTATGTGACCGTCGATTCCATTGCCGAACTCAATGACCATGCGGACAAGTTCAATGGCCGGATCATCGGCATTGACCCTGGGGCAGGGCTAATGCGTCTCTCCGAACAGGCCGTGAAGGAGTACGGCCTGACCAAGATGGAACTGATCGAAGGCAGCGACGCCACCATGACCGGCGCGTTGGGCACTGCCATAGACAAAAACGACTGGGTCGTGGTCACGGCCTGGTCCCCGCACTGGATGTTCGGCGTCTGGGATCTGAAGTATCTGGACGACCCCAAGGGCATCCTGGGCGGCGAGGAACAGATCCACACCATCGTGCGCAAGGGACTCAAAGAGGACATGCCGGAAGTATACACCTTCCTGGACAACTTCTCCTACAAGGATCCCAACCAGCTGCAGATGATCATGGCCTGGAATGCTGAACCCAATGCAGACCGTCTGGAAAATGCCAAGCGTTTCCTCAAGGAAAACGAAGAACAATTCAAGAGCTGGATGAAATAACAAATCCCTTTCGTGAAAATCGCGGTTTACCCTGATTCATGCCGCCTTGGCAGACACGGCCTGGTCGTGCACAGCAAAAGGCGACGGAAGAAGCCATGCCGCACCACAATCCATCGGCGGCATGTTTTTTTTAACTTCAAATAGTGTTTCGTTTTGATAATCACAGGCTAAAGCTCATGAATTCATGAAATCGGTTAGGGGGAGGTTTGCCCTCCCCCTAATCATACCCATGCCATCTGGCATGCAGATCCACACCAAGCGACCAAGGATGTTATAGCATCCCCTTCCTCCTGCTGGCAGCAACGAGTTCTCCCTGGTCTTAATCGATTCCAGAATTTTGCGGGCCATATTCCCTTCCAGAAAGTTTCCTGCGACTTTCCCACCGCTTGCCTGAGCGCCAGGCCAAGCTGATGCGGAACACAGCTGTGGAAGCCGTGTTCCATCATGCACAAGAAGCCGGCCTTGGACGTGATCATTTCCAAGGTCCCGGCGACCCTGGAGTTGGTCTTGTGCAGCGCGGTGCTGATCATCGTGCTGTCCATCCCGGCCGGGATTTTCGCGGCCATCCGGCCCAGACATGTTTTTGCGCGGCTGCTCATGGCCGTGAGCACCATCGGCGTATCCATTCCCGTATTCCTCACGGCCATCCTGCTGATCTATGTTTTCTCCGTGAATTTAGGCTGGCTGCCGTCCTACGGACGCGGACCCACCGTGATGCTCTTCGGCTGGTGGAGTTCCGGCCTGACCTCGTGGCAAGGACTGAAACACTTGATTCTGCCGTCCATTGCCTTGTCCTCGATCATGCTGCCCCTGTTCATCCGCCTGATTCGCTCGGAAATGCGCGAGGTTTTGGAGTCGGAATACATCAAATTCGCCTACGCCAAGGGCTTGGCCCCGCGGCGGGTGTGGTTCGTGCACGCCTTCAAGAACACGCTGCTGCCCGTGATCACCGTGGGCGGGGTGCAGCTGGGGACGATGATCGCCTTTACCATCCTCACGGAAACCGTGTTCCAGTGGCAGGGCCTGGGTTTCACCTTCCTGGAGGCGGTGGAACGTTCCGACACCTCGCTGCTGGTGGCCTATCTGATGTTCGTGGGCATGCTGTTCGTGGTCGTCAACACCCTTGTGGACGTCATCTACGGACTGGTGAACCCCATGGTACGCATCGCGGGGCGCAAATGAACATGGAAGCATTAGCCCATCGCGGCAAACAGGGGCGTCTGCCGATGGAATTCGATTCGGGCTTCATCGAAACTCCCTCTCCGGCCTCGTGCCATCAAGTCGTTGCGCTGAAAAACAGGATGTTCTGCTTCCGGCTCGCAAGCAACGACTTGATGAACGATGCCTGGCTCGGTCAGACAGTCGATGAAGCCCGAATCGAACCCCATCGGCTTTTCACAGCCCCGCATTTTCACAACCAGGGAATGCACCCATGAACATCCTGGCCATGAACTGGCGACGTTTCCGGGAATCCCAGGCGCTTTACGCCTTTTTGCGCGATCCCGTGGCCATCGGCAGCTTCACGATTCTTGTTGTTCTGACTTTGGTCAGTTTTCTCGCGCCTTGGACGGCCCAGCACAACGTCTACGACACGGCAACCCTGGAACTGCTGGACGCACACACGCCGCCGGCCTGGCTGGACCAGGGTCTGGAGCGCTACCCCCTGGGTACGGACGACCAGGGCCGGGACCTGTTTTCCAGCATCATCTTCGGGATGCGCACCTCCCTGCTCATCGGCCTGGGCGCGGTGGCGCTGCAGGCCTTTCTGGGCATCTGCATCGGCCTGATTTCCGGGTACACGGGCGGCCGCCTGGACACCTTGCTGATGCGCGTGGCCGACGTCCAGCTGTCCTTTTCCACCCTGATGGTGGCCATCTTCATCAGCGCCATTTTCGAAGCCGTGCTGGGCGTTGGTTTTTTTGAACGCTACGCTGTGCTGCTTTTGGTGGTGATCATCGGCCTGGCCGAATGGCCCCAGTACGCCCGCACCGTGCGGGCCTCGGTCCTGGCTGAAAAGAAAAAGGAATACGTGGAAGCCGCACGGGTCATCGGCCTGCCCGCCTCCCGCATCATGTGGCGCCAAATCCTGCCCAACGCCCTGTCGCCGGTACTGGTCATCTCCACGGTCCAGGTGGCCAACGCCATCATGAGCGAGGCGGCCCTGTCCTTTCTCGGGCTGGGCATGCCGGTCACCCAGCCGTCCCTGGGCTCGCTGATCAAATCCGGGTTCACCTACATTTTCAGCGGTTCCTGGTGGATCACGCTGTTCCCCGGAATAACCCTGGTCACGCTGATTCTGGTGATCAACCTGCTGGGCGACTGGCTGCGGGATTATCTTAATCCAAAACTCTACAAGCATATGTGACAAGGCTTGAGCAGCCCATTGCCGTATGCCGCACCTGCTGCGAGGGATATGAATTCGTGAACCGCCTGCTGGATGTGAACAACCTGGAAGTAACCTTTGCCAAGCGCGCCGGAAAGTTTCAGGCCGTACGCGGGGTCAGCTTCAGCCTGGACAAGGGCGAACACCTGGGTCTGGTCGGTGAATCCGGGGCCGGCAAATCCATCACGGGCTTTTCCATCATCAACTTGATCAGCAAGCCGGGATATATCTCCAAGGGAAACATCCTCTTTGAAGGCCGGGATCTGGCCAAGCTCTCCCTGGAAGAAATGCGTCGCATCCGCGGCGACAGAATTGCCATGATCTTTCAGGACCCGATGATGACCCTCAACCCGGTGCTGACCATCGGCACCCAGATGATCGAGACGGTCCTGGCCCACCGCCGGGTCTCCAGGGCCGAAGCCCGGGACATCAGCGTGGAGCGGATCAACAGGGTGCGTATCTCTTCCCCGGAACGGCGGCTGAAGCAATATCCGCACGAATTTTCCGGGGGCATGCGCCAACGCATCGTCATTGCCATCTCTTTGCTCACCGACCCGGCCCTGATCATCGCCGACGAACCCACCACGGCCTTGGACGTGACCATCCAGGCCGAAATCATGGAACTGCTTCTGGATTTGTGCACCTCCCGCCAAATGGGCCTGGTCCTGATCACCCACGATTTGGCCGTGGTCTCCCAGATCACCCAGCGCATCGCCGTAATGTACGCCGGACTGATCGTGGAGACCGGCCCCACGGCCGAAGTCATCGCAACACCGCGTCATCCCTACACCCGCGGACTGATCAACGCCCTGCCCCAGACCAGGCACGGCGAAAAACGGCTGCGCCAGATCCCCGGCGTAATGCCAGGCCTGCGCAACCTGCCCGCGGGATGCGCCTTTCATCCGCGCTGCGAACAGTGCCGAGATATCTGCATAACCACCCAGCCCGAGCGACGGACCCTGGCTTGCGGCGTGCAAGTGGCCTGTCACCTGGTGGAGGAATAAGCATGCTCGCCGATGCCCCCGTGCTTTTGCAGTGCCGGGAAGTGGTCAAGCACTTCGACATCTCCGGAGGGTTCCTGGATCAGTTGCGCTTCCAGGCAGGACGGCCCAGGCGGGTGCGCACCCTTGTCCGGGCCGTGAACGGGGTCAGTTTCGACGTGCGCCAGGGCGAAACCTTGAGCGTGGTGGGCGAGTCCGGGTGCGGCAAATCCACCCTGGCCCGGACCATCCTCAACCTCTATCCAGCCGATGGCGGAGAAATCCGCTACCGGAACCAACGCATCGACAACCTCTCGCCCAAGGCCATGCTGCCCTATCGCGTCAAGATGCAGATGGTCTTTCAGGATCCCTACGCCTCGCTCAATCCGCGGATGACCGTGAGCCGTATTCTGGAAGAACCGGTGTGCTATCACCATCCCGGGTTGAGCCGGGCCGAAGTGCGCGAGCGGGTGGCCCAGGTCATGTGCCAGGTGGGCATGGACCCGACCTGGGCGGACAACTTCCCCCACGAGTTCTCCGGGGGCCAGCGTCAGCGCATCTCCATTGCCCGGGCCCTGGTGGTGGACCCGGAATTCATCGTGGCCGACGAACCCATCTCCGCCCTGGACGTTTCCATCCAGGCCCAGATCCTGAACCTGCTCATGGATGCCCAGGAAACCAGGAACCTGACCTACCTGTTCATCAGCCACGACCTGTCCGTGGTGGAGCACATCTCGGACCGGGTGGCCGTGATGTACCTGGGCAGCCTGTGCGAGCTGGCCCCGGTGGAGCAGCTCTTTGCCGCGCCCAGGCATCCCTACACCCGGGCTCTGCTCTCGGCCATTCCCCGACTGGGCGCCGGCCCCGGCCCCAAGGACCGCATCCGCCTCAGCGGCGAACTGCCTTCGCCCCTGCATCTACCCTCCGGGTGCGTATTCCACGGCCGCTGCCCCCATGCCCGGGCGCGCTGCAGACAGGAAATCCCGAAACCGGTGCAGCTCTCGGCCACCGCCCAGGTTTCCTGTCTCGGCGTGGAAGAAGGGTGGTTGTAGAACGGTTTATGTGTACGAGGACGTTTTCTCATCCGGCGAGTCCAGACTTCGCGCCCGAGCGATGAGATCTTATTTGCCCTGAAATAGTCATCAGGGCCTCGTCAAAGTCGTACACGTTCATACCCCCCCTATTTCGGCCATGTTTCAAGGCCGGCCAGTACAGAAGATTATGGCTACGACCTTGACGGGACCCTGAAATGCTCGTCCCTTCCCCTTGACTTTCCCGGCCTCCCTTTTCAAAGTCCTTGTTTGACCAAAGCACGACCAACATTTTTTTCACTACGGGAGTCACGCCATGCCTGTTCTCGTTGTCAACGTCGATCACGTCGCCACCCTGCGCCAGGCCCGCATGGGCACGGAGCCCGATCCCCTTACCGCAGCCCATTTGGCCGAACTGGCCGGGGCCCGCGGCATCATTGTCCACCTGCGCGAGGACCGTCGGCACATCCAGGACCGGGACCTGGACCTACTCGCCCAGACCGTGCAGACCAAGCTGCACCTGGAAATGGCCGCCACCGAGGAAATGCATGCCATTGCCCTGCGCACCAAGCCGCACATGGTTTGCCTTGTCCCGGAAAAACGCCGGGAACTGACCACCGAGGGTGGATTGAACCTGATCGGCAACGAGGGAAAACTGCGCGACTATCTTGCGGACATCCATGAAGCCGGCATCCTTTCCAGCCTGTTCATCGACGCGGACCCGGACCAGATTACTGCGGCCGTGGAAATCGGCGCGAAATACGTGGAAATCCACACCGGCCATTTTGCCGACGCCGCAAGCGACAGGGAAGAGGCCGAGGAACTGCAAAAAATCCTCCGGGGGGTGGAACTGGGTTTGGATGCCGGACTAAAAGTCAACTTGGGCCATGGTTTGAATTACGTGAACATTTTTCATTTCGCCCACACCTCCGGCATCAGCGAATACTCCATCGGGCACAGCATCATGGCCCGGGCGATCTTTACGGGTATTTCCCAGGCCGTGCGCGACATGGCGGAAATCATCAAAACCTTTCCACAGTAGGCGCACAACATGACCATTGTCGGCATCGGCCTGGACATCGTGGAACTGGACCGGATCGAACGCATCTGGCAACGGTTCGGGCTGGCCTTTGCCCGGCGCATCCTGACGCATGGCGAACTGCGCCGGATCCCTGAGCGCCCTGCCGCCTATCTGGCCTCCCGCTTCGCGGCCAAGGAAGCCGTTGTCAAGGCCCTGGGTACCGGTTTCAGCCAGGGCGTGACCTTTCAGCAAATTGAAGTTGCCGCCCTGTCCTCGAACCAACCCGCACTGTCCCTGCATGGCCGGGCCAGCGACGTGGCTCGGCAACTGGGCGTGGGCGCCATACATCTCAGCCTGACTCACGGCCGGGACGTGGCCGCGGCCATGGTAGTGCTGGAAACATAGAAAGGAAGCATCATGTGCTATTATAGCCCCTTGCCCACCCCGAAAGAAATGGCACGCTGGGACCAGGCCGCCCAGCAGGAATTCGGCCTGCTTCAGGAACTGCTCATGGAAAATGCGGCCCGCGAGTCCCTGGCCGTTCTGCTGGAGGAATACGGCCCTGTCCGGGACAAAATCGCCGTGCTCCTGGCCGGGCCGGGCAACAACGGCGGGGACGCCTTTGCCCTGGCCAGGCACCTGGCCGACCACGGCGCGCGAGTGAGCATCTTCCACGTCAAGCCCCTGGATGCATACCAGCAAGCCGCGGCCTACCATCTTGATCTGTTGCGGAAACAACAGCTGCCTTTGGTGCCTCTGCCCGAAGCCCACCTCGACCTGCTGCCACCTCCGGACATCCTGGTGGACGGGCTTCTGGGCACCGGATTCCAGGGGGATTTACGCCCTGAGTATCAGGCCTGGATCACGACCATCAATCGCCTGCCCAGAACTGTTTTCATCCTGTCTTTGGATATTCCCTCGGGACTGAACGGGCACACTGGAAGACCCGGACCCGTGGCCGTGCGTGCCACGGCCACGACCACCTTTGAGGAAGCCAAAATCGGTCTGGTCCTGCCCGAAGCCGCGCCCTTCACGGGGCGCCTGCATGTCCGTTCCATCGGCATTCCCCGGATGGTCAAGGATCAATACCCGGCACGACAGCTGTTGCTTGAGTCGAATGTCCTGGACCTGATTTCCCCCGGGGATGCGCAGATGCACAAAGGTCAGGCCGGCCATGTGCTGATTGCCGGGGGATCGCCGGGCTTGACCGGCGCACCGCTGCTTTCCGCCATAGGCGCCCTGCGTTCCGGAGCCGGCCTGGCCACCGTGGCCTGCCCCCTGGGCCTGGCCGCGGAAATCAAGTCCGGCTGGGCCGAGGTCATGACCCTTCCCCTTGGCGCAAACGTAAAATGGTCCAAGGTCTGCGCCCAGGAATTGGCAGCTCGTGTTTCGGGGTTTAACGCTCTGGCCCTTGGCCCGGGTCTGGGTCGATCCCAAAACGCGGCCGCCTTTGTGCAGACCTTGTTCGGCTTTGACCTGCCGCCCCTGGTCGCGGACGCTGATTTGCTGTTCCATTTGGCGCAGGCTCCGAACCTCATGGCCATGCTTCCAAAAAACACCATCCTTACGCCCCACCCCGGAGAAATGGCCACGCTGTGCGGCCTCTCCGTGGCTCAGGTCCAGGAAAACCGCCTGGAAACAGCCCGAAAACACGCCCGCGAATGGAATGCGGTGCTGGTGCTCAAAGGCGCAGGCACGGTCATTGCGTCTCCGGAAGGCTCAATGTATATTTCTCCATTTGCCACAGCCGCCTTGGCCGTCGGCGGCTCAGGCGACGTTCTCTGCGGTGTGATCGCGGCCCTGCTGGCCCGAGGGCTTTCCCCCCTTGAAGCCGCCAACGTCGGCGTTTACTGGCACGGCCTGGCCGGCGCAGCCCTGGAAAATTCCTTCCCGCACCGAGGCAATCTCGCCCGGGAAATTGCAAACATGCTCCCGCATGTCATTACCATAACGGACAAAACACCTTCTGAGGAGTTTTTTGATGCACACTGCCAAAGACATTATGACCACAAAAGTGGTCACCGTCACCCCGGACACGGACATCAACGAAGCGGCCGGAATTCTTTTGGACAAGGGATTCAACGGCCTGCCGGTAGTGGATGATAAAGGCGCATTGCAGGGCATCCTCTGCCAAAGCGATCTTGTGGCCCAGCAGCGGGAACTTCCTCTGCCCTCCTTTTTCACCGTCCTGGGCGGCTTCGTGGCCCTGACCTCCCTGAGCCAACTGCAGCGAGCAGTGGCCAAAATGGCTGCGACCAAAGTCGAACAGGCCATGACCCGCAACCCGGTCACGGTCGCCCCGAACACCCCGGTGAACGCGTTGGCGGATTTGATGGTGGAAAAGAAATTTCATACCGTCCCGGTGCTAGAAAACGATAAACTGGTGGGCATCATCGGTAAAAAGGACATTTTGCGGCTTTTGACCAGCACCAGCCAGGAGCAGGCCTAAAAATTCGTGACCACAAGCACTGTATTTTTTCGTCTCTACCTGCCCGATGAAGCCGCCACCATGGCCCTGGGCGTGCATTTAGCCCGCTCCATGACCGAGCTGAAAATCTTTCCAGCACTGCTGCTACGGGGGGAATTGGGCGCGGGCAAGACCACGCTGGTTCGTGGACTTGTGGGAGCCCTTCCTGGTGGCGATCAGGCAGAGGTGTCCAGCCCCAGCTTCAACTACATGAACTGCTATCCCACGCAACCTGAAACATCCCACTTCGATTTTTACCGTCTCCAGCACTGCGGCATTGACGATGAACTGCTGGAAGCCATGCATGATGCCGGCAAGTTGGTGCTCGTGGAATGGGCTGAATTTTGCCCCGAAACGCATTCTCTGCAGGAACGCCTCGAGTTTCAATTTTCTCCGGTTTCCAGCGGTCGTCAACTGGTCATCTCTGGCCAAGGCAACAATGCATTGCGCTTGCTAGAAAAGATTCAAAAGGACATGGCCTTAACGCGACAGGCATATTGATCCATTCGAGGAGACCCTGAACCATGCGAATTACTGTACAAAAATTTGGAGGCACCTCTGTTGCCAACTTGGACTGCATGTGCAAGGTTCTGGATAAGAACCGGGAAATACTTTCAACAGGGTGCAAACTGGTGGTTGTGCTTTCGGCCATGGCCGGGGAAACCAATCGATTACTGACCCTGGCCGGACAGTGGAGCGATCGTCCGGACCCCTGGGAACTGGACGCTCTCGTGGCTACGGGCGAACAGGTTTCCGTGACCTTGTATGCAATGCTGCTCAAGGACCAAGGCATCCGGGCCAGATCTGTTTTGGGTCACCAGGCGGAAATTCTCACGGATTGCTCCGCGGGCCGGGCCAGGATACTGGGCATCAATTCCAGCCGGATGCTGGAATTGCTCAACAGCCACGATGTGCTCGTGGTGGCCGGATTTCAGGGATGCGACATCCGCCAGCGGATCACGACCTTGGGCCGCGGCGGATCGGACACATCGGCCGTGGCTTTAGCCGCTGCCCTCAACGCGGAGCTGTGCGAGATTTATACTGATGTGGACGGTGTCTACACCACGGATCCGCATGTCTGTCCCCAAGCACGAAAAATCAGCCGGATCACTTACGACGAGATGCTGGAGATGGCCAGCATGGGCGCCAAGGTTTTGCAAATTCGATCCGTGCAGTTCGCCAAAAAATATCAGGTTCCAGTCCATGTACGTTCGACTTTTTCCAATGAACCTGGAACCATTGTCACCAAGGAGGAGAAAGGCATGGAAGAGGCATTGGTTTCCAGCATCGCCTATGATAAGGACCAAGCCAGGGTCACCCTGATGGACGTCTACGACGAGCCCGGCGTGGCCGCGACCATTTTCAGTCCCATCTCGGATGCGGACATTGTTGTGGACATGATTGTCCAGAATCCCAGCCGAGAGGCCCGCACAGACATGACCTTCACCGTGCCCCGCGGAGACCTGGAACCGACATTAAAAATCCTGAACCGGATCAAGACGGAAATCGGAGCCCCGGCAGTGGTGCACGACGCCCAGGTAAGCAAGGTCTCCATCATCGGCGTGGGCATGCGCAACCATTCCGGCGTGGCTGCCATGGCCTTTACCGCCCTGAAGCATGAAGGCATCAACATCTTGATGATCAGCACCTCGGAAATCAAGATTTCCATTCTTCTGGATGAAAAATACACGGAACTGGCCGTGCGCACTCTGCATGAAGCGTTTGGTCTGGACAAGCCCGAACCCACACCAAAAAGCGATCAATCATGAGTATCGTCAGCATCTACGACACCACCCTGCGCGACGGCACCCAGGCCGAGGACCTGCATTTGTCCACCGAGGACAAGATCCGGATTGCTCAAAAACTCGACGACCTCGGCATTGCCTACATCGAGGGGGGGTGGCCGGTTTCCAATCCCACAGACCAGCAGTTTTTCAAGGAAATCAAAAATTACGACTTCAAGCACGCCAAGGTGGCCTGTTTCGGCAGTACGCACAATCCCAAGCAGACCCCGGACAAGGACCCCAACCTGAAGTCCGTGCTTCAATCCGGCGCAAGCGTGGTCACCCTGTTCGGCAAAACCTGGGACATTCATGTCCAGGAGGCCTTGCGCACCTCATTGGAGCACAATCTGGAAATTATTTATGCATCGATGAGGTATTTGCGGCCTCATGTGCAGGAGTTGTTTTTCGATGCCGAGCACTTTTTCGACGGTTTCAAGGCCCAGGCCGACTACGCCTTGCATTGTCTGCGCAAGGCCTGGGAGGCCGGCGCGGACGTGCTTGTGCTCTGCGACACCAACGGCGGCACCCTGCCCCACGAGGTCGCTGAAATCCTGACCTCGGTACGCGAAGCCCTGCCCAAGGCTTGTCTGGGCATTCATACCCACAACGACTCGGAAACGGCCGTGGCCAGCTCCCTTGAAGCCGTGCGTTGCGGCGCCATGCAGGTCCAAGGCACCATCAACGGCTATGGCGAGCGCTGCGGCAACGCCAATCTCTGTTCCGTCATCCCCAATTTGGAACTGAAAATGGACCGCGTCTGTCTGCCTGACGGGCATTTGTCCCTGTTGACCTCCACGGCCCACTATGTCTCGGAAATCGCCAACCTCAAGCCCTTTCTGCGTCAGCCCTTCGTGGGACAGGCAGCCTTTGCGCACAAGGGCGGCATTCATGTCAGCGCCGTGGCACGCAACCCCCGGACCTACGAACATATCGAGCCGGAACTGGTGGGCAACAAGCAGCGCATCCTGCTTTCGGACCTGGCCGGTCGGAGCAATATCCTGTTCAAGGCCAGACAGTTCGGGTTTCACCTGGAAAAGGACGATCCCTTTGTTTCGGAACTGCTTGCGGAAATTAAGAACCGTGAAAGCTCGGGCTATGAATACGCTGCAGCCGAGGCATCCTTTGAACTTCTTCTGAATCAGACTTTGGGCCGGATGCGCCGCTATTTCTCCCTGCTCAGCTTCCGGGTCATCGACGCCCGCCATGAAGATCAAGCCCAACCCTGGGCCGAAGCCACGGTGATGATCAAGGTCGGCGGCGTGGTAGAGCATACTGCCGCGGCAGGGCACGGCCCGGTCAACGCCCTGGACAATGCCCTGCGCAAGGCTTTGGAACGTTTTTACCCCAACCTCAAAGAAATGCGCTTGGTGGACTTCAAGGTCCGCGTTCTCTCCGGCCGCTCCGGCACGGCAGCCAATGTCCGGGTGCTCATCGAGTCCGGAGACGCTCAGTCCCGCTGGATCACCGTGGGCGTGTCCCACAACATCATCGAGGCCAGCTGGCAGGCCCTGGAGGATTCCATGAACTACAAACTGTTCAAGGATGACCAACAAAAATTGGAACGAATTACGGGCGAACGATAAAGTGGTATTCAGAAACGGTCATTCCGGCCGGAAAAGCTGTAACCGTGGGTTCCACGCTTTGCGCTTTGACGCAGGATAAAACAAAAGGCGCTCCGTCATATGACGGAGCGCCTTTTGTTTGCAATTATCAGCAATTCAAGATCAGACTGGATTCAGCTTCCTTTCCTGTGGGAAAACCGGCAGATAGCGGTAGGACAGGCTGAGCACCAACGCGCCGTAGGCGATTATCGCCAGGGCCGGGGCCCATTCGGCCCAGGTGGGCACGTACACGTACCAGCGGTCAAAGGGCATTACTGGATTCGCCAAGGCTTGGCTCGTCATGACGAACCGGTTGATGACGATCCCGATGCAGTTTAAAATCGCTGCGGTGTACAAAATTCCCGGAGTGTTGCGGGTCTTGGGCACCAACAACAGGATGGCCGGAATCAGGCCGCAGACCCCAAGTTCCGCGTAAAACAACCACTTGCCGTAAGCCAACTGGTAATACATCTGATCAAAGGTCAGGCCGGCCCTGGGCAGGATTCCCGTGATCCAGCCCCAGGTATCCAGATACTTGAAGAACAAATAGATGGCCAGCATGGTCCCGGCAATCTTGCCCATCAGGGCCTTGACGCTGAAATCCACCAGCTTGCGGCCGGTGGCCTTTTCCATCAGGGTCGCGATGAGCATGGTAAATGCCGGTCCAGAGGCCACGGCCGAGAGAATGAACAGGAAGAAGGTCCAAGGCCAGATGAAAAAGCCCTCACGAAATACAAAGGGTCGAGAGAACAGCACTCCGTACATGCCGCCCAGGGAACCCTGGTGAAAGAAGGACAAGAACGCGCCAACGCCCGCGAACAGCGGCATGATCACGTGGAAGTTGTGGGCGATGTGGTGCAGCAGCTTGATCTTGTTCAGCTTGCGGTTCTCCAGGATCAACGGCACGAACTCAATGGTCAGCACGAGCATGTAGCAGGTGATGCAGAAGATTACTTCCGTAAGCATGGAGTGGACATTGGGATGCCAGAACCCGAACCAGGACCGTAGCGGTTGGCCGACTTCCAGGGCCAGGATGAGCAGTGCGCCGGAATAGCAGATGAATCCGACAATCACCGCCAGATTGATAATATTTTTCAAGCCCTCCACCCGCACCAGATAGTAGAGCAGTCCGCTGAAAAAGGCCCCCGCTCCCAGGGCGATTACGCCCAGGTCAAAGATGATGTATAAGCCAAAGGCAAAATAATTGTCCATCCCGGTGACGTGCAACCCACTGGACCAGACCACGTAGAAGGCATACACGCCCCAGCCCAGAACGGCGAAAACAACCACCAGCCACGCCAGAAAATACTTCAAGGAACAGCGTTGGACCCCCGCGGGCCACAATTCTTTATCGCACATGGTCTAGACCCCCTCGACCGTTTCATGTTCCAGAATGTTGTCGCCCTGCCTGCGCACCCATTCACGCCTGGAGAGATAGTAGACCTGGGGATCGGTTCCCAGACGCTCCAGAAGGCGAAATGCGTGGGGACTTTTGGAAAGCTGGTGCACCTTGTGGTTCGGATTCATCAAGTCGCCGAAAGCAATGGCTCCGGTGGGACAGACCTCCACGCAGGCCGGAATGTAGTCGCCCTCAGCCAGGGCATTGGGATCCCGGCCTTCCACCCGGGCTTTGTCCCTTGCCTGCATGTACCGGTGGTGGCAGAACAGGCATTTTTCCACCACGCCCCGGGGACGTGTGGACACGTCCGGAGTCAGCGTCTTTTCCATGCCCTCGGGCCATACCGGATCATGCCAGTTGAAATACCGGGCATGATACGGGCACGCGGCAATGCAGTACCGGCACCCGATGCAGCGGGCGTTGACCTGGCTGACAATGCCGCCCTCCTCGTTCTTGTCCGTGGCAATGACCGGACAGACCGGAACACAATTGGGATGGCCGCACTGCTGGCATGGCCGGGGCAGATAGGCCACATCATGATCCGGGTACAGTTTCTGATTGGAGAGTTGATAAACCAGCAGCCATGTCATGCTGCGACGTTTATCAGAGGCGTCGACCACGGGGGCGATATTATTCTCTGCCTGGCAGGCCACCATGCAGGCCCCGCAACCGGTGCACTTGTCCAGGTCGATGACCATCCCCCACTTGATTTTGAACTCCTTGAGATACAGGACCATGTCGCAACCTTCCTTTAGTAGGCTTTGGCAATGCGTACGCGGGAATCGGCCCAGACGGACAAATCGCTTCCGGGTTCGGTACGCACGGTCAATACATTGTAAATGTTGTCTCCCTTGCCTCGGCTGAACTCATCCCAGGCCGTGTGCCCGAACCCCAAAGGAGCGGCAACCACATTCAGACCCACGCCCTCAAAGATGCGCACCCGGGCCACGCACTCGCCGCCGGGCCCGACCAGCTTGACCCGGTCATTGGCCTTCAAACCATAATTCCGGGCCGTTGTGGAATTCATTCGCACATAAAACGTTTTACCCTGCAATTCCTCTTCGCCAAGCAGCGGCAGGCAAAAAGGAGGAATCGCAATGTGCCTGGAACCGTGTGCCCGGCTGGTTATGGACGCGAGCCGTACAGGATAGGCCCAGTCGTCAACGTCGGGCGGCGCTGCCTGGGACAGCTCTCTTGCCGCCAAGAGAACGGCAGGGACAAAAGGCGTCACGGCCGTGGTCCAAACCGCCCCCCGGGAAATGTTCCGCCACTGATTGCCCGCGGCCGGCGCAGGAGATGCTCCCGTGCGAACCTGCCAGGGTTGAACCTTGTCCGTCAGGAAACCATCCATTTCCGCCAAGGCGGCGGTCTTGGCCTCCAAGACCTTTTCAAAGGACGAAAAACCAAGATCAAGGCCGAGTTTTTCGGCCACACCCAGCACGACATCGCCTGCAGGCTTGACATCAAAAAGCGGCTTAATCACCGGCCGGGTCACGCTGTAGGAAACAAATCCTGCGCCATGGGGCGTTTGCACGTCATCCCACCGTTCCAGAAAGTACGGCGTGGGGAGGATCAGGTCAGCCCTGGCAGCTGTTTCATCATAAAAGGTGCTAAAGCTTGCCAGAAACGTGTCATCAAAAACCTTGGACATGGCCTCGGCCTGCGGCAGGCCATGCACGGGATTGGCTTCATACACCAAAAAGACCGAAGGACGATCCGTTTTTCCTGCTGTAATCTTCTGGACAAAGGAAACCAGATCGTTTCCACGAATTATAGAAGGTTCCATGGCTTCGGAAACCACCGTGGGCAGATCAGGCAGCACGAAAATCCCGCCCGGAGAATTCACGGGATGAAGCAGGAAATTCAGGCTCATGACCGCGGCAAGCGAAAATACGCCATTGCCCTGGCTGATGGCCGATCCAGGGACAACCACGGGTCGGTTGGCCCGGCGTAGTTTCACGGCCAGCTCAGCCACCTGTTCAGAGGACAAGCCAGTGACCTTGGATACGTACTCTGGAGTGTAACGGCTCAAAACAAAAGAACGGTAAGAGGAAAAATCCAAAGCCTCCGGCACGATCATCCCGCTTTGCAGCAGATGGTAGGCGATGCCCAAGGCCAAAACGCCTTCAAGGCCAGGTGCAACCGAAACCCATTTGTCCGCGACCGCGCCAGTGGTGTTCTGCATCGGCCCGACATAAACATATTCCGTTGTGGCCTGCTCTCCAATGGGGTGGGCAGCGCCAAAGGCCTTTTTATTGCGAACCGCCGTTCCCCAGCTGTCCAGCAGATCCGCGCCAAAGGCCATGACGAGGTCCGCGTTTTCCAGGTCATATCCCAACACACCCTGCTTCAACCACGAACCAAAAGCCTTGGAAGCAGTCAAGGATTCACCGGGCATGAGAAAAAAACGGTTGGAATCCATTTGCGCAAGCAGGCCGGAAAGCACTTCATTCATGGTCGAATTCTCGTCGCCGCTGATGCAGGCGACATTGCCGCCCTGGCCCTTGGCCTCGTTCAATTTTTCCAGAAGCAAGGCTTCTGCCTCTTCCCAGGAAACAAGCTGATGCGTTCCGTCAGCCTGCTTTTTCATGGGGCCTTTGATCCGCGCGGGGCTGTAAAGCATTTGCACGGCAGCCGCGCCCAGGGGACAAATGCCTCCTTGGCTCAAAGGATGATCAGTACGTCCCTCGGCAACCACCGGACGATCACCGGCGGTCCGGATGTTCAATCCGCATCCGGCCGGGCACAGTTTGCAGGTTGTCGCGGCGTAGGCTTTCGGGCCGTGCTCCAGTCGCGGAATCCAGGACCAATTCTGGGTCCAGATGGCCGTGTCGTCTATGGACTTCCAAATAACCGGGGTGAACAGGGTCCCCACAGCACCCCCGGCAACAAAAGTGAGAAAGCTTCTCCGATCAAGTGCCATTGTATCACCCCTTCTTATTTATGACAGACCTGACAGGCGTTGCTGGCCCCTTCCTTGGCGTGGCAACGCTCGCATTCCTTCATCTTCATGGTTTCCTTGCTGTACTTGGTCAGCCGATTTTCATAGTAAGGCGGCAACTCGTTCGTGCTGCCCACATCCGGGTGACAGGCGGTGCAGTCCTCATCCTTGTGGGCCGCGTGGGAAAAGGAAACGTTGTCCGGCTGATACTGATAGACCAGCCATGGAACCTCAACGCCTTTTTCGTAATACTCCTCCACAAACTTGATTTCGTCGGGATCACTGGTCATGGCCATTGAATGACATTCGGCGCACTTCTCATTGCTGGGCAGACCCGCATATGATCCGTCCGGACGGAAATAGTGACAGTCTTCACAGTCAATGCCGTAATCCTGGACATGATTGAGGTGCGTAAAGTTGAGCGGCTGGCTTTTGCTGCTGTACAGAAGCTGGGGGAACCCCCACCAACCAAACGCAATCGCAGCCACGAACCCCACCAAAAAAGGCACGACAACCGCACCTTTGCTCGGCCCCTCTTTCTTTTCTTCCATCATGTTGCCTCGCATGCTGTAATGTTGATGTTGAAAAGATCCACAACCCGCATTTCGCACCATAAATTTAAAGCACCCTATGCAACAGGGCAAACACCTGTCAAGGGTAAATGAAAAAATTCACGAACCATGTAAAACCAATAACCGATTAAATTCAATGACTAAGCCATGTCTTTCCCTTCTCCCGCTACCGTGCTGTACCAGGGCGGTCTACGCTTCTGCGGCTTTGTCGGCGGCGCTTCGTCCGTAAACATCATCAAAACGAACGATATCGTCTTCTTCCAGGTAGGGACCGCTCTGGATCTCAATGATCTCCACAGGCACCCGGCCGGGGTTGGACAGTCGATGTTTGGAGGCCTTGGGGATGTCCACGGATTGATTTTCCACGACGATCATCTCCCGCTCATCCACCTGAACCATGGCCGTACCCTTGATGACCACCCAATGCTCACTGCGGTGATGATGCATCTGCAGACTCAAGCGGGCGCCAGGATGAACCGTGATCCGCTTGATTTTGTAGAATTGCCCTTCTTCCAGCACGGTGTAGCTTCCCCAGGGTCTTCGGACCGTGACATGGGCCTCCACAAGAGAAGAATTCTCAGCCTTGAGCCGCTGCACCACATCTTTGACCCGCTGCACCTGATCCAGCGGACAGACCAAGGTGGCATCCCTGGTTTGGACAACCGCCATGTTCTCCAGCCCCACCGCGGCCAGCTTGCTCCCGTTAGAATATAGCAGACTTTTTTTGCAATCCAGAGCCAGCACGTCTCCGCGCAGGACAGAGCCGGAATCATCCTTGACTCCCATCCGAAACATGGCTTCCCAGCTTCCCAAATCATCCCACTGGAATCCCGCCCGCACCACTGCCAGATGCTCGGCCCGCTCCATGATGCCGTAATCCACGGAAATATCCGGAATGGACGCGTACCCTTTTACAAGCGGCGTATCTGTCCGTTTTCCCCACCATGACCACAATTCGGGTTGAAATTGCTCCACTGCTTCTAAAAAGGAGGCCCCGGGCACGACAAACATGCCGCTGTTCCAGAAATGCGTCCCGGCGGCAACAAATTCCCGGGCCTGGGCCAGGGGCGGTTTTTCCACAAACCCGGCCACTTGATGCGAGCCGGGAAACAGCTCTTCGGCCTTGGCAATGTAGCCGAATCCGGTTTCCGGAGCACGCGGGGGAATTCCGAAAGTCACAAACCAGCCCTGATCAGCCAGCAACAGGGCTTGCTCCCAGTTTTTTTCAAAGTCTTCTTGTCCGCTGATCATGTGGTCCGAGGGAAAGACGCCGACCAGCGGCTGGTCTTCACGCTGCATCACCTTGTCCAGCCCGAGCATGATCGCTGGAAGCGTATTTTTGCCCATGGGTTCCTTGAGCACCTGACCTTGCAGGTGCGGATTGATCCGGGCCAGCTGAGAGCAGACTTCAAAAAAATGCTCGTCATTGGTCACGGTGATGATTCGCTCCGGGGCAAGCTTGCCCAAAAGACGCTCGACGGTTTGCTGCAGCAGGGTTTTTTCGCCGTTCAGGGCCAAAAGCTGCTTGGGCAAAAGCGATCTGGACATGGGCCAAAGCCTGGTTCCGGACCCTCCTGCCAAAACAACGGCCCAGCTTCTGGACCAGGGTGCTCCGCTATTCTTGATTTGGGTCATGCGTGCTCCATTAACACCTTGATGATAATCCCCAAAAAAACACGATTGATGTCTTTGCGGGATCGAATGATTCCGGAAAGCCATTACCCTTGAATCGGCTTTCCTGCAACCATATCCGGACGAATATCCAGGCCGTGTTACGCGCCGGCATGCCGCAGGAGGCACCGCCCACGATTTTTGAGAATGCACAAAATTGATGAGAGTGGAGACGCCCTGCTCATGAATCAACACTGCCAGGAAAAAGCAGCCCTCAAACGGCTGCTTTTTCCTGGCAACGCTGAGCAACGTGGAAGGATATCTCGAACTGAAGTATGCTGCGGAAAACGTGGCTGGCTTTTCAGAGTTCGTATTTTGGTTCAGAGTCTGGTAAAAACCGAAGGGTCGATCAGGCCTTGATGAGGATCAGGCAGCTGGGCTGGGGTCAAGGGGGTTGAAGCATCAAAGGATTTGTCCGGGGCAGCGTCCGGCAGCAAGGCCCTGCGATCCACCGGCAGGGTGTAATCCAGCGCCGCCAAAACGGCTCCGTCCGCGGCTCGCAGGATCATGGCGTTGACATACACTTTCCCGTAAACCACGCTGTACGTCCCTGTAAGCACGGCATAGGCGTTCACGCCCTGGTTGATATTCTGCAGCTCTCTGGAAAGGGCGAATTCCCCCTGATGGTTGCGAATCAAAAGGGTCTTGGTGCGCAAACGGACATCCACCACCTGAATGCCGTGCTGCGCAAATCTCGAACCGATCTGCTGCGGAATCAGGCGGCCCAAGGGGCTGCTCTGATCCAAATCTTCCAGGGCAACGAAAGTGGACATCAGCAACGGATACTCGCGCAGTTCTGGCAGGCACATTGCGGTTTGCAATTCATCCGCAACGGAATAATGCGTGGAAATCAAATCGGTCGAAGGTTTGTAGGCTAACGGAGAATGATCATTATTTTTTAACCACGAACAGCCGCCTTGGACAACGATCATGCAGGCCATCAGAATGAATTGTACTATTTTCATGGACGCTCCTTCTCCCTAAAGTTTTTTGCCGAACCTGCCGATCAGTACATAAGGATTCTTCCGACATGCAACGTTTATCAACAGGGGATGCATTTATTTCCACATTATGAAAGAATGCTAGCAATTTTCAAACCAAAAAACCTGGGATGACCTTCCGATGATCAAAACAATACTCGCACTCCATCTCGTGCTGGGCTTAGCGCTATGCGCCGGTTGTTCGCGTCCCAGCCCAAAAGTCGAATACATTCCGCGGCCCACCCTTGCGCAGGTTCCAGTGCCCACAGCCTATCCCTTGGCCACGCAACAGAAAATGCAGGCCATGGGGCACTGGGAAGTTTTGGCCGAAGATATTGCCCGCAAGGTTCATGAAGTGCTGGAGAAAAGGGTTGTGGAGCGCCAATTTCCGGTATACGTCGCACCATCCGGAAGCACTCCCTTTGCCAAATCCTTTCATACCCTGTTGATCACCCGCCTCGTTGGAAAAAACATTATTGTATCCAACACGTTTGAAGATGCCCTGATTTTAAGCTTTGACCTGGACATGATCCGCCACGCCGACAGAATAACCAGGACCGGCAGGGGGCTTTACAAGGCTCTTGCCCCGGATGTTTACTTATATTTGCAGCCTCACGGCTTTATTGACCTGGATGCGCAAAGCGCTTGGGAAAACGAACTCATTCTCCAGGCCGCGGAAATGAACGTGGATGCAGGAGTCTACACGTATTTTTTGCCTCGCGTCGAAGTGATGATCACCTCCACTCTGCTTTATGGCGACACATACTTGATGCGCGACTCCTCCATATATTACATCAATGACGCGGACTGGTGGCAATACAGGCAATACGCCCTGCCGCAGGCCCCAGGGGTGGTCAATTATCAATTGGTGGACCGATAAAGGGGAAAATGGGCATGAAAAATTTTCACGTATTGTTGCTCGCCGCATGGACAGCTCTTGGAATGGGTCTGTGCGTTTGCACTCCGTCACCAGTCCTGGCCGATCACCTTTTTCACGGAGTCAATCAACATCGGCATACACTCGGCTTTCAAGGCATCGCCTACTTTATTGCCGACGCCTTGGAGGACAATCTGGCGCAGCCCCTGAACAGGACCAAACCGATTCTGTTCACCAGCTTCGTGGACATTGACGACCTGCAGACGTCCAGTACTTTTGGAAGGCTGTTGGGCGAACAGGTGGCCTCGCGTATGAGTCAGCACGGGTATCGAGTCGTGGAACTCAAACTCCGGCAAAATTCCATGATCATCAGTGAAAACGCCGGAGAAATCGTTTTGTCCAGGAACCTGGAAGACATTCGCAACAGCAATGAGGCCCAAGCCGTCATCGCGGGCACGTACACCGTGCTGGACGATTCCGTTATCGTCACGGCCAGGCTGCTCAGCGCCTTGGATGGAGCCATGCTCTCCACCCATGACCTGACGCTGAAAATGTCTCCGGATCTCCATGCGTTGGTGCACAAAAACCCTTCCAAGGCGCAGACCGGTCGGCCCCAGGCCGGTCAAAAAGTGCTGTCAGGACCGCTGGGGCGGGGCGCGGTGCTTCTGGACCCCAAAAATTCCCTGGCCGCGAGGATCATTCAGACCCGCCTGGCGGAACTGCAGTTCTACAAAGACAAGGTTGATGGAATCTGGGGCAAGAATTCCCGGACCGCCCTGGAACGCTTCAAGACAGAGCGTCAGCTTGCCGGAGCGGCGTGGGACATGCAAACGCAACGGGAACTGTTCCATGGAACAGGCCAATAATTTGGAGGTTCTTATGAAAGGTTTGATTGTCGCAACACTTCTCGCGACCCTGGGTTTCGGGCTGGCATCATGTTGCTACACGGTTCCAACCTGCTCGCCACGTCCTCTAATCCGGGAAACCTGCCCTCGCGATGTTGTAGCAGTCCCTTTCCGGCGTCACCCCTGCCGCCAGCCCTGCTATGCGCCCACACATCTGCCCTATGTTCAACGGATCAGGGACTGCAATCCCGTCCTTCCTCCAGAGGCATGCTGTCGGCCTTGTCGATAATTCCATCCGGCCAGCAATCATTTCTTGTCCCTTTTTCCTTTGTTTGTCTTCGGAAGACTTTTCCGGACAATTCATCAGCTACAAGACCGGACAGTTCATTTGCTCCTTGCATTTTTCTTGACAAAAGCTATACTCTGCAGTAAGAATAATTCTTAATTGTAATCTGATTCCTAGACTCCCGTTCCCAAGACAACTTCCACGTCCTGTTATCTTAACGCAAGGAGAATCCTCATGATCCGTTTCCTGTCGATCATTTCGTGTCTCACGCTGCTGGTGGCATCGGCTCCGGCCCTGGCTCAAGACGGTCCGTTTTCTCCGGGGGATGTCCTGCCTCAAATGGAACTGCCTGCTCCCGAAGACCCCGCGCATGTCCAATACCTCGGCCTTAAGCCCGACGTGCAGACCTTCACGTTATCTGATCTTGGCGACAAAGCCCTGGTCATTGAAATTTTCAGCATGTACTGCCCGATTTGTCAGAGAGAAGCTCCCCAGGTCAATGAAATATTCGCGTTGATCCAGTCCAAGGGGCTGAACGACAAAATCAAGCTGTTCGGAATTGGAGCCGGGAATTCCGAACTGGAAGTGCGGGTGTTCGCTGATAAATACGCAACTCCCTTCCCGCTTGTTCCTGATCCCGATTATGTCTTGCACAAAATTTTTGGCGGCGCGGGAACTCCCTATTTTCTTGCCCTTGTTCCCACTTCCTCTGGGGAATACACTGTTCGTCTCTCCCATCTCGGCGGCTTTGACTCCGCGGAGAGTTTTCTGAAAACAATTCTCAAAGCCGTTGACATCAAATAATCGATCAGCTTTCACACGAAAGGAGTTAGCCGATGAAGCAACCAAGAATATCAATAATCACCTTGTTCCTGGCCTTTATCCTGTTGATCTCCATGATTCTTCAGATTCCCCAGGTTGTTGCGGCTGAATTCAAGGATCAAATCTATGCCACTGGAGAACTTAAACCCATAGACAGCACTCTTGCCGTTCAGGTCGGGGACAAGGCCCCGGACTTTACCCTGCCCTCCATCGCCGGGAAAATTGTCGGCCTGCAAGACTTCATGGGCAGCAAGAACATCATGCTCTCCTTTGTTCCCGCCGCCTGGACGCCGGTCTGTTCCGACCAATGGCCGGGATACAACATCCTGCAGGACGTCTTTGATGAACACGACACCATCATCCTGGGCATCACCGTGGACAACGTGCCCACGCTCCATTCATGGGTTTTGGCCATGGAGGGATTATGGTTCCCGGTACTCTCTGATTTCTGGCCCCATGGGCAGACAGCAGCATCCTACGGACTACTCCGCTCTGACGGCACCACTGAACGGGCCCTGATCTTCATTGACAAACAAGGTGTGATCCGCTTTATTCATGTGGAAGACATCAACATTCGTCCACCGCTGGAAACCGTGATCAAGGGGCTGCAATCTCTCCAATAGCTCTTGCAGCTTCTTGGAAGAGCGGAAAAATCCAAACTTGAGCCCCGGCACGCTCCAAGGAGCGTGCCGGGGCTCATTGCTTCTTGGACCATCAGGTTCTTTCTTGTCCATTGACTTGCCCCAAAAAATTTGTTTTCAAAAAATCTTCTTGTGGGAATCCACACATCACACGTTTGCAAATGCGAACAAATCGGTCAATGTTTAGGGGATGAGCTCGGCCTTTTGGTTTCGCCCTTGCCGTTCCCTCTTCCGCGTCCACGCGAATAAAACCATCACTGGTTAACCGTTGTTTCGATGGAGAAGCAAGATTGGATATTGACCCCAAACGCAGCCGGGAACGCATGGTCAGAGAACAGCTCGAAGCCCGGGACATCACGGACCCGGCTGTTCTTGCGGCCATGCGCAAGGTGCCGCGCCATCTCTTCGTGGAAGAAGCTTTGCGCGCCCAGGCCTACGAGGACCATCCCCTACCCATAGGCCATGGACAAACCATTTCTCAACCATACATCGTCGCTTTGATGACTTCCATGCTGGAAGTCCGACCCGGGATGCGCATTTTGGAAATCGGCACGGGCTCCGGCTATCAGGCCGCAGTCCTTGCCGAACTGGGAGCCGAGGTGTATTCTGTAGAACGTTTGCAGCCGTTGTACTCTGCGGCCTTTTCACGATTGACACGGATGCGATATTTCACGGTGCATTTGAAATTGGACGACGGCACCCTGGGCTGGCCTGAGGAAGCGCCGTTTCAAAGAATCATGGTCACGGCCGGCGGCCCTGATGTCCCCGACCCCCTGCTGAAACAACTGGATGATCCAGGCATCTTGATCATTCCTTTAGGCACCAGACAACGGGCTCAGGAACTCGTCCGCCTCGTGAAACAGGACGGCAAGGTCAAAAAAAGCAGCCTCGGGCCGGTCATGTTCGTCGACCTGATCGGAACCCACGGCTGGTAAAGCGTTCATCACTTGGGATTGAAGGAGTAATACCGAAAAATGACTAACGACACCGCCACTACCCAAACCCAATGCGGCACCTGTTCCACGAAAAAAAGCGAGGACAAATCCGCCGCTGCGGCCGTTCAGGACCAGCTGATTCATTCCACCCTCAAGAACATCCGTTTCAAACTGTTCGTCATGAGCGGCAAAGGCGGGGTCGGTAAAAGCTCCATCGCCGTCAACCTTGCCGCGGCCCTGGCCTTAAAAGGCTTTCGCGTCGGTCTTTTGGACGTCGATATTCACGGCCCCAGCGTGCCGCATCTTTTGGGACTGTCCGGAGGACTGGAAGTGACACGCGGCTCGTTGCTTACCCCGAAAAAATATAATGACCGTCTGTATGTGGTTTCCATGGAGTCCCTTCTCAAGGATCCTGACCAGGCCGTGCTGTGGCGCGGTCCAATGAAAACCTCGGCCATCCGGCAGTTCATTGCGGATGTGGACTGGGGGCGGCTGGACTATCTGCTGATCGATTCTCCTCCAGGCACGGGAGATGAACCCATGACCGTGCTCAAGACCATCCCGGAAGCCTTGAGCATCGTGGTCACCACTCCCCAGGAGGTTTCCCTGGCCGATGTCCGCAAGGCGATCAACTTCCTGCAATACGCCCATGCGAACATTCTGGGCCTCGTGGAAAACATGAGCGGGTTGATCTGCCCGTACTGCTCCAAACGCATTGAGCTGTTTAAAACAGGCGGAGGCAAGGATCTGGCGGAAAAATATGGCTTGGAATTCCTGGGGGCCATTCCCTTGGACCCAACGGCCGTGGTTGCCGGGGACCTAGGCAAACCCGTGGTCATGCTTGAGGAAGACACTCCCGCAAAACAGGCTCTGCTGGAATTAGCGGAATCCGTGATCAGGGCTTCGGAAGACAGCCTGGAAGCAATATCAGTGACCCACACAGACCCGGAGCGTCCGGGCTGATACGCGGCCGCAATGGATCAAACCATGACCATCCCCGTAATCCATCGCCGCGATGCCCTCTGTTGCCTGCTACACGCGTGGATCATGAAGGCTTCTGTCGCCCTGGTGGTCAGCCTGTTTGCCTTTTTTTTCGAAAGCACAATCTCTTCCTGCCTTGCCGACACCATCTATTTCTACCGCGATGAACAGGGAGTATTTCATTTCACCGATACTCCCAGCTCCTCCCGCTATCGTCCTTTTCTCTTTCTGCGTGATCAAATCGACTCGGCTGATAAGGCCTCCATCAACCGCCATGTCTCTGAATACAGCAAGCTGCACGACATTGACCCGCATTTGGTGCTGGCGGTGATCGAGGTGGAGTCGGGATTCAACAATAACGCGGTTTCCAAGGCTGGCGCCCAAGGATTGATGCAGATCATGCCCGAGACCCAGCGGGATCTCGGACTTACCACCCCGTTTGACGCCCAAAACAATATCGAAGCAGGTATTCGCTATCTGAAGATGCTGATCAACCGCTTTCCCGATCTTTCCCTGGCTCTGGCGGCCTACAATGCCGGTCCAGCAGCGGTCGAGCGGTACAAGGGCATCCCGCCCTACCAGGAAACCAGGGACTATGTTCGCCGGGTTACGGCCAACTACGATCGGCGAAGATCCGCCAGAAAATAATGTCCTATGCTCAATTCAGCCAATAAAGTTACCTTGATCCGCATTCTTGCCGTCCCCGTTCTGGTGCTTCTGCTTCATTTTCCAGGCAAGATCCTCAATGCCCTGACCATGATCGGCTTCATTCTCGTGGCCTTGACAGATTTGGCTGACGGATTCATCGCCAGGCGCTGGAACCTGATTTCCAATCTCGGAAAATTTCTGGACCCCCTGGCGGACAAGTTGCTCATCAGTTCCGTGTTGATCATGCTCGTGGCCCTTGGCTGGGTCCAGGCCTGGATTGCTATTATCATCATCGGGCGAGAGATCACCGTAACCGGATTGCGTGCCATTGCCGCGGACCAGGGATACGTCTTGGCCGCCGACAGTTTCGGCAAACTAAAAGCCATCCTCCAGGTGGTGGCCCTGTGTCCGCTGATTCTGCATTATCCATGGTGGGGCCTGGATCCCCAACCCATCGGCCAGGGACTGCTCCTTGTCGCCTTGGCGCTTACTGTCTTTTCCGGTGCAAAATATATTTACCATTTTTTCCGGGAAATTGATCACTCCGACAAGGCGGCCTGATTTTTCACCGGGCATCGCCAGCCGAATCAATCTGTCCTCTGCGCGGGGAGAACATCATGGCTCAAATAGACGCCTTTTTCCGGATGATGCACGAATTGGGAGCCTCTGATCTGCATCTTTCCTCCGGCTCGCAGCCGATCATTCGTCTCCATGGAGACCTGCAACGGGTCAAATATAAAGTCCTGGAACACGAAGAATTGAAAAAAATGCTCTATGAAATCACCCCGGAACAAAAGGTCAAGGAGTTCGAGGAAAACGGGGATGTGGATTTTTCCTATGAAATTCCGCAGTTGGCACGCTACCGTGTGAATTTCTTTCTGCAGCGGCGTGGATCAGCGGCTGTTTTTCGCGAAATCCCTCAAAAAATTTTGACCATTGACGAACTCAGTCTCCCTCCGTTGTTCAAAAATCTGGCCATGCTGCCCAAGGGCCTGGTACTGATCACCGGTCCCACGGGCAGCGGAAAATCCACGACACTGGCTGCGATCGTTGATTACGCCAACAAACAGCGCAAGGACCACATTTTGACCATCGAGGATCCCATTGAATTCGTTCATGATCCGGTCAACTGCCTGATCAACCAACGTGAAGTGGCCAAGGACACGAAAAGCTTCAAGGCCGCCCTGCGCGGCGCCCTGCGCGAGGATCCGGATATCATCCTGGTCGGGGAAATGCGGGATCTGGAGACCATTGAACTGGCCATTGAAGCAGCGGAAACAGGGCACTTGGTGTTTTCCACCCTGCATACCATTTCCGCGGCGAAAACCATTGATCGCATCATCGAGGTCTTCCCCGGAGACGTTCAGGCCCAGATCCGTTCAGGTCTCTCGGAATCCTTGCGCGCTGTGATTTCGCAAAATCTGTTCAAACGCGTGGATCGACCGGGCCGGGTTGCAGCCCTGGAAATACTGGTGGGTATCCCGGCGGTACGCAATCTTATCCGGGAAAACAAGACATTTCAGATCAATTCGGTCATCGAAACCGGGAAGAAATACGGCATGCAATCCCTGGACGATGCGATCATGAAACTGCTCAAGCAGGGTGCGATCTCCGCGATGGACGCCTATAACAAATCCGTGGTAAAATCCAAATTTAGGGAATTGCTGGCCGAACCACCTTTGGATTTCACCGAGGCTTGAACCATGCTCCGCGCCCACCTTGACCATCTCATTGCCCAGGTTCTCGCCACGGCTCCGGACACATCTGACATTCTTTTCGTTGTCGGAAAGCCCGTACAGGCGGAAGTGCACGGTGAGTTGACAGACGTCCCAACTTCCCTGATCAATGGCGAACTGGTTCCGTTTCAGGTCCAATCCATTGGATTTTGCATGATGGCGGGCAATGCACGCCTTTACACCGACCTGATCGACCGGGGTTCCTGTGATCTTTCCTATGATCTTTCGGGCACGGCGCGTTTTCGCGTAAATATTTTTTTCCAGCGCGGCTCCATTTCCATCGTCATGCGCAGACTGCCCACGGACATCCCCACTCTTCGCGAACTCAAACTGCCGCCCCTGTTCCGTCAAATGGCCAGGGAACAGTTTGGCCTGATCCTGGTCACCGGCGGTACGGGCACTGGGAAATCCACCACTTTGGCCGCATTGATCGACGCCATTAATTCCACTTCTGCCAAGCATATCCTGACCCTCGAAGATCCAGTGGAATTCGTGCATCCCCACAAAAAGGGCACCGTGAACCAGCGGGAACTGGGCACGGATTTTGACGATTTTTCTTCGGGACTCCGAGCCGCTTTGCGCCAGGCGCCCAAGGTCATTCTCGTCGGGGAAATCCGCGACCGGGAAACCATTGAAATCGCCTTGCAAGCGTCGGAAACCGGCCATCTCGTCCTGGGCACCCTGCACACCAGCGATACCGGCCAAACCATAAACCGAATCATCGGCATGTTTGAACTGTCCGAGGAACGCCTGATCCGACAACGTCTCTCCCAGGGATTGAAGTTCATCGTCTCCCAGAGGCTGGTACCGAAAATCGGCGGCGGGCGGGTGGCGGCCCTGGAGGTGTTGACGAACAACCTGCGCGTCAAGGAGTTGATCCTCAACGGAGAATCCAGCGACAAAACATTTTATAATATCGTTGAAAGCGGCGAGGCCTACGGCATGTTCACTTTTGACCAGCATTTGACCCGCCTTTTCGAAGAAAACAGCATCACCCAAGAAACAGCCATGAGCGCTGCCTCGGATCGCTCCCGCCTGGGTCAGGCAATCAACCGAATCAAAACGGTCAGGGGAGAAAAAGTCACAGATATTCAGGGATTGGAATTGGATGTTGACTATGGTAGGGACAATGATCAATAAAACAATCCCGTTTTTTCCTCGTCCGGCGTTTGTCCCTCCCATAGGAGAACCCTTGTGCGAATAACCTGCCCCAGCTGCCAGAAAAAACTCGCCATCCCGGACGAAAAAATTCCACCTGGAGCGCAATTCAAGGCGACCTGCCCGGAATGCAACCATCTGTTCACGGTTTTTGCTCGGAGCATGCCTGATCAGGACGATCAGCCCAAGGCCACCACCGCGGCCACCATGGCTTCGATTCCGGAACCGGATGTTTTCCCGCCCGGAACGCGAACGGCCTTGCTGGTCATGCGCGACCAGGCATGGATTGACCCTCTTACAGCCTCTCTGCGTGATCAAAACTATCAGGTCGCGATTCTGGATGATCCAGCATTATCCCTGGCCAAGCTGACAATCAATGCCTATGATCTGGCGGTATTTGAAGACAGCGATGAATACCGAACCCTCATGGGCCAAATTCACTCCTGGCCGGGAACAAAACGCAGAAAAATCAATGTGGTGCTCATTGGTGATGAAGGGAAAAGCCTGCATCCCGGCCTCTCCTTCACAAGGGGGGTGGACTGCTATCTTCACCAAAAGGACCATGCCCGGGCCCATCAACTTCTGCAGGCGGCCATGGAAGGATTTGACGCGGCCTATCAGGCATGGCACACGGCAGCCAAAAGCTTGGGCAAGGAGAATTGAGGAACATGGAGCAACGGCGCAAAGCGCGGCTACTCAACTGCCTGCAAACCATCCTGGACATGGAGTCGGAGTTGCGCTCTATCCGGGAGGCTGGATCCATTCTTGGGGAGCTGACCTCATTGCGATCCATCATGCGTGAATTGAAACTCGGACAAATGCAATTGGAGGAAAGTGATGTTTTGCGCATTGAAAACGCAACCATGGCCTTTTTGCATGAGCTGGAAGTCCATTTTCAAAATAACGACGGCAAATCCATTGCGCATGGTCTCCTGCAGTAGCTGTTCTGGGAACGGTGCACACGGTTATCCTGAACTTTTTTTATGGCCTTTGACGATCATCTTTTTTCGTTTCGTCATGGATCATACCCGGGCAGCGTTTTTTTTGCCGGTTGTAAACAAAAGCTCATCATGAACATCCTGAAATTTCTTTGCGTTTTTTTCCTAATCCTGAGCTTTTTTCTGGGATGGAGACTTATCGGCCACCAGGACGGTTTGACCTCGTACCTGAATTTACGGGACCGAAGAGACGTTCTTTTGGGACATCTCTCGGCAATCGAAGCACAAAACATCAACCTGAGCAAGGAAATCCGCAGATTGACATCGGATCGCGAATATCTGGAAAGTGTTATCCGAGTGGAAATGCATTATCTGCGGCCCGACGAAGTACTCTATATTCCACGGAACGACTCTTTTCGGAGATCGCCATGAACGCCAAAATCGCCTGGTTTGAAGAATTACTGGCCCTTGAGCCGAACTCCAAGCTTTTCCTTTCCCTGGCCCGGGCCTATCTCCAGGATGAACGGATCATAGACGCGGCCCAAGTTCTGCGAAAGGGTCTTTCCTTTCATCCTGAACACCTTGAAGCCCGCCTATTGCTGATCCGCTGCCTCACGGAACTCCATGATGACGATGAGGCCAAAAAGGTAACGCAAAGCCTGGCGAATACTTTGGCGGGTCATCCTGTTTTCTGGAATCTCTGGGCTGAAATCAGCAGGAAATCCTCCCGGCAAGACATAGCCCTGACCTTGCGGCTTCTGGTAAAACTTTTCCACGGCGAATCAATCAATTGGGGGCATATCTTGGAGCAAGGTTTGAAGGCCGTAGTCCTTGCCGAACCAAAAGGGTTCAACGATGCCCCCCGGGATGAAACACCGGAGGCCCCTGCCGGCGCCCCGGAAGAAATGCCTCAAGATGAGACGCCCGAGAAGAATACAAAAATCGCACTGGAAAAACAGGCGATGGACACCACGGAAAACGACGCCCGGGAACAATTCGCAGCAAGCGATTCCCCGGCGGATGCGGATAAAATGGCTGTGGACCGAAACGTCGAGCATCCTGTGGTGATTCAATCGAGAATTCCCCTGCCAAAGCCTGAAGAAATTCCGGGATACGAACGTACCAGGGTTTCCGTATCGCCGGGGATGGACAAACAATCAGCCAAGCCCGAATCCAGGGCCGATACGTCCGCCTCCACGGAGCCCGTACTCTCCGAAACGGAACGTCGTTATTACGAGACAAGAACTTATGCGGCCCTTCTGGCCGACCAGGGAGAAATCCAGGAGGCCCTGGAACTTTACGGCAAACTCCTGGTTGCTTCCAAAGACGAAGAGCAACGCCTTGACTTGGAGGATCGCATTCAGGAACTCAAGGAAAAAATCCAAAAGTCGCAAACACCGCCCGGATTCCTGCAAGGCGCAAAAAACAGCCCAACCAAGGACAAAGCTTCCAAAGAAACCATGAAATCCCCCGAACTGATTCAAACACTCACCCGTCTGGCCCAGCGACTGGAAGCCAGAGGCGGCTCCTGATCGCCTTCCAAAAACAATGCATACTGGAGTTTTCCGTGTCCACAACCATGCTCTCCAAACATCTCATATTCCTATGCGCCCTTGTTCTGCTTCTGTCCGGATGCAGCACGGCGCGCGATGTCTGGGACAAAACCTCCGATCTTTATGAGACCTATATTGATCCCAAACCGACACTCGATCTGCAGCGCAGCGACGGAGTGTCCAAAAAAGAACAGCAGCTGGCCATGCAGTTCAGCGTCATGGACCAGCAGCTGGAACTGCTTCTCCGATCCCTGGCTCCCCAGGACGTCTTTCCCTCTCCGGCCTGGTTCAACGACATGAACCATCGATTTCCTTGGCTGACGGGAATCATGGCCGTGGACACACAGGGAGAAATACTCGCCCGGCATCCTGAAGCACCTCTTAAACTCATTTCAACCGCGCCCCTGCTGGAAAAGGAATGGTCCATCATCCAGCGCGGACTGGAAGGCTATGTCCTGGACACTTCCCTGGGACCAGAACTGGTCGTGGCCGGACCTTTTTTTCGTGACGGCCTCTGGCAGGGACTGCTTGCGGTTCATTTTGATCCCCGCAACCTGATCGACCTGTCCCAGGAACCCGACAGTCTGGTTCTGCTCACGCCCGAGGCACTCCTATGGAGCGGCCCGGATCAATCATCAGGCCTTGAGCTGCTCAACGCCCCCTGGGATGAACTACTCAAAAACAGGGTGCAAGGCCGGTGGTTGTCGGAAAACAGAGTTTTCGCCTGGATTTCCCGTCCCGTTGGCGAAATGCGACTGATCTATGCCGTTGCCGTGGACTAGCCGTTGAACAAAGGAGAACTTCCGATGTCGCAAATCACGGTCATTGAGCACCTGCTCTATCACCAGAAGGAATCCCCCATGGCCACAGGCCGTTTCACCCGCCTGCTGTCGGAAATGATCCTGTCCGGCAAGATAATCAACCAGGAGGTGAACAAAGCAGGCTTGGTGGAAATCCTGGGTCTTACCGGAGAAACCAATGTCCAGGGCGAAAAGGTCCGCAAACTGGATGAATTCGCAAATCATGTCCTCGAGCACCGTCTCCAACGCGCCGGCGTGCTTTGTGCGCTCGCCTCCGAGGAAAAGGCCGATCTGATCACTATCCCCAAGGATTATCCCCAAGGCGACTACATCTTGATTTTCGATCCCCTGGACGGTTCGTCCAACATAGACGCCAATGTCAGCATCGGCACAATTTTCTCCATTTTCAGGCGCACCAGCCCCAGCCATGAACCAGTGACCCTGGCCGACGTTCTGCAGAGGGGAGCGGAACAGGTGGCCGCCGGGTACATGATCTATGGTTCCTCAACTATGCTGGTCTATACCACGGGCAACGGCGTGCACGGGTTCACCCTGGATCCCAGTGTTGGAGAATTCCTGCTTTCCCACCCGGATATTCGTACCCCGAAATTCGGAAAAATATATTCCGCCAACGAGGGGTATTGGCATTACTGGGACGAGGCGACGCGCAAGGCCATAACCTATTTTAAGAACCCGGATAATGAGCGACACCAAGTCTACAGTTCCCGCTACATCGGATCTTTGGTGGCGGACTTTCATCGCAACCTGCTTTATGGCGGCATATTCCTGTATCCGGCCGATAAACGAGACCCCAAACACCCCCACGGCAAGCTTCGGCTGATGTGCGAGGCCAATCCTCTGGCCATGATTGTTGAACAAGCCGGGGGTTTGGCCACTGACGGCATCAACCGCATCCTTGACATCCAGCCCGCTGAACTGCACCAGCGGGTACCGCTGGTGATCGGATCATACGATGACGTGAGCAGGGTCCGCGAATTCATGCTCCGCGACGCCGCATAGCAAGATATAGCAAGCGGCTTAACCACATACCTTAATGCGTTGTCTAGGTATTGAAACCTCCTGCGACGAGACATCCTTTGCCCTGGTGCAGGACGGCCGCCTGCTCGCCCAAGTCCTGCACTCCCAGGAGAACTTGCACGCCCTGTTCGGAGGAGTTGTTCCTGAACTGGCCTCCAGGCGCCATTTGCAGACGATGCCGGGCCTTCTTCGCGGTTTGTTCCAAAAAACAGGCCTGACGCCGAATGACATCCACATCATTGCCGTGGCCAGGGGGCCCGGCCTTCTAGGCGCCCTGCTGGTGGGTTTGGGCCTGGCCAAGGGGTTGGCCATGTCCCTGCATGTCCCCCTGGTGGGTGTAAACCATCTGCACGCACATCTTTTAGCTCCCGGCCTGGAGCAACAGCTTCTTTTCCCGGCCTTGGGCCTTCTGGTTTCCGGAGGGCATACCCATTTGTACCGCATAGAGGCAGCGGATCAATTCCATATTTTGGGGCGCTGTCTGGACGACGCGGCCGGAGAGGCTCTGGACAAATCAGCCTCCCTGCTGAACATGCCCTATCCAGGCGGTCGCCATGTGGACCAAGTGGCCGCCATGGCCGAACCTGACCGGACCCTGCTTCCCAAACCGTATCTGGACAACCAGAACCTGGATTTCAGCTTCAGCGGCCTTAAAACAGCCGTAGCCCATCATGTCGCCGACCACGCACACCTTCGCTTGCCGAAATTGGCAAACACTTCGGAGATTTTGGAATGGGCGAGAACATCACCAGATTTCCGCATATTTTGTGCTTCCCTGAATTGGACCATCACGGAAACACTGCGCATAAAGGTGGAACGAGCCCTGCGCCAAGCCGGACCTGTGTCTTCGCTGATTGTGGCCGGAGGCGTGGCGGCCAACACCATGCTGCGCCAAACCCTTGCGCGGACGGCTCAACAATGGCGGATCCCCTTGATCCTGCCCAACCCTTCCTTGTGCACCGACAATGCCGCCATGATCGCCTATGCGGGCCTGTTGCTTTTTGAAAAGGGATGGATGCACGGCCTTGACCTGGAAGCCTTTCCCCGGGGCAAACCCATCCCATGGGACTATTCTTTCCGGGAAAATGTACCGATCAATGCCTGACCCATGCTCATTGGATCGGAAACAACGGACGCGGCCATACCCGCTGGGGTTTCATTTTCAGCACATGCGATCAAGCCTCTCCTTGACACTTTATGCTGACCAAACTACGGTTGCTCTCCTACGAGCAACCTTACGAAAATTGAATTTTTCGGATGTTATGATACATCTTTGTTCCAGGTGACAAAAAAAACAGAGAACCAGTTATGCAAAGGAGAATGTCATGGCCCATGAAGTGAATGATACCAATTTTGACGCTGAAGTTCTGCAATGCGATCTTCCCGTGCTTGTGGACTTTTGGGCTCCCTGGTGCGGTCCTTGCCGTGCGATTGCTCCGGTTGTTGAAGAATTAACCCAGGAATTGTCCGGTCAAGTGAAAATCGCGAAAATGAACGTGGATGAAAATTCCAAGACGCCTTCCCGCTTCGGCATTCGAGCCATCCCGACGCTGATTCTGTTCAAAAACGGTGAAGTGCTGGAACAGCTCACCGGCGCCGTCTCCAAGATAAGCATCAAGGAAATGATCTCAAAAAAAATCTAGTCGGCTCATGAAATCCTTAGATGCCATGCTGATCCGGGGCGGCCTTGCTTGGTGGACGGCCGCCCTTCGCGCGTTGCTTGCCAAAAACCACATGCCTTTCGGACATGGCATCACCATGGCCCATCCAGCCCCTCAACTCCTGGACCAATCGTGACAATACCACGTCCACTTGCTTTCCTGTCCTGCGTGACAATGCTCTGGCTGCTGTCCGGTTGCGGCATCATTGATTATTATTTCCTGCCCCCTCCCGAGGACACCGCCCAGGAACTGGCCCAGGCCGGTTTCGAGGCCATGGAAGCCAAGGAGTATCGACAGGCGATCACCTATTTCACCAAACTCAAGGATCGCTATCCTTTCAGCCCATACACTTCCGCAGCCGAGCTGGCCCTGGGAGACGCCTTTTTCCTGTCCGGACAATACGAGGCAGCGGCTCAGACCTATCTTGAATTCGAATCCCTTCACCCGGGGCATGAATCCATTCCCTATGTACTTTTCCAGGTTGGGATGTCCTATCTCAGGCAGTTCCGCTCCATTGACCGGCCCACGGACAATATGGAGATGGCTCTGCAATATTTCACACGGCTGCAGGAGTCCTATCCCCAATCAACCCAGGCCGCCGATGCGCAGCGCTTTATTTTGGAAGCACGCCGCTACAAGGCCGAACATGAACTCTACGTTGCGGATCTTTACTGGCGTAAAAAGGAATACGGACCCGCATGGAAACGGTACTCAGCCGTGGCCGTAGACTATGCAGACATTACAGACATTGCCGAATATGCTGAAAAGCAAAGCAATTTCTCCTACTATCTCTTTCAGAAGGAACAATCCCAGAAAGACCGGGAAAAGCGCGAAGGAACCTGGAAAAAACTTCTTGACTGGCTCTGAGCCGCTGTGTTTGGTGCAGAAACAAGGGGTTGCTTTCGCTGTTTTCAAGGTTGATTTTGCGTGATTATCATGTCTGATCCCGGTCCCTTTGCCTGGCCCGTTTATCTGGACAAGCACAAAATACCCGACAAAGTCTTTGCCCAGGCGTACGCAGCCTTGTCTGAAATCGAGCGCTCCTGGATAAAAAAAAACATCGCCCAGCTCTACGCCCTCGCCCCGGCCAACACCAAGGAACAAACCAGCACCGACACCCAATGGACCTGCGGCTTGCACAGCACTACCCGTACCCGTCCCAGGGACTGGGGAATTCTCCTTTTGGACGCATCATGTTCGGGTCCGGCCTGGACCGTGGCAGCGATTTTGCCGGCCTTGACCTCCGGAGTGCGGCACATTCTGGCCGTTTTCTTGAACCAGATCGTCCCGTCGTCGCACCTCCTCGCCGCCGTGGAGCTTTGCGGCGTTGACACAGTCTGCTGTCTGCGAAGAAAAAAAATCATTACCCTGTTGGAGGATCTTACCGGATTTTCAACCCAAGGCGTGGTTCTGAACCCGGACAACTCTTTCCCAGGACCCCTTCTTCCCAACTCCTGGCAAGAGACCATGGTAGTGTGGCAACCTGCCCCGCCGCGGCGCATGGGCATTTGGAGCGAAGCGACACATCAATGGGATTGGCCGACACTGGTCTGGAATCATCCAAACCTGAATCTTGAGATTTGGGGCACAGGCCCCAAAAAACTTCCTCCCGGCTGCACAAGGATGTCTGGCAACTGGTCCGTGTTTTGTTCCCAGAGCTATCGCGTCCTGGGTGTTCCAGACCTCCGCTTGCCGGAAATACGGGAACAAAGGTGCGAACTCATCCTGACTCCCGGCCAGGAAGGGTGCTGGTACTGGCCTGATCTGACCCCGCAATGGTTTCAAACCCGGCAGTCGACCCTGGAAACAAACCACACGCTGACGGCGCAATGACCAAAAACATCGCGGATAATCCCATCAGCACCCTGCGCAACATCGGGATCATTGCGCATATCGACGCTGGAAAAACCACCGTAACCGAGAGGATCCTCTTTTTCAGCGGCATCATTCATCGGATGGGCGAAGTGCATGAAGGCAGCGCCACAATGGACTATTTGCCCGAGGAACAGGAACGGGGCATCACCATCAGTTCGGCCTGCACCACTACGCCCTGGGCAAACCACATCTTGAACATCATTGACACCCCCGGCCATGTGGATTTCACCATTGAGGTGGAGCGCAGCCTGCGCGTTTTGGACGGAGCAGTGGGCATCTTCTGCGCCGTGGGCGGGGTGGAGCCGCAATCCGAAACAGTCTGGCGGCAGTCCATGAAGTTCGGCGTACCCAAGCTGGCTTTCGTGAACAAGATGGATCGGCTTGGCGCGGATTTCGCGGCTGTATTGGAAGACATGCGCGCCAAGCTGAACATCACTCCCTTGCCCCTGCAAATTCCGCATGGCCAAGGACGAGACTTCAAGGGCGTGATCGATCTTTTGGAAATGCAGTACCTGGTTTTCGACGCTGAAACCCAGGGAGCTCAATGGCGACGCCTGCCCCTGGACGAAAGCCAGCGCAAGGTCGCCGCGCCCTGGAGGGAAAAAACCCTGGAGCTGCTGGCTGAACAGGATGACGCTTTTTTGGAAAAATACCTCTCCGGCCAGCCCATTGCCGGAGCCGATCTTCACCGCGTCATTCGCCGAACCACTCTGGATCAAACCCTGGTGCCGGTCATGACCGGTTCAGCTCTCAAAAACATCGGGATTCAACCCCTGATGGACGCTGTATGCCAATATCTGCCGTCCCCCGCAGACAAACCGCCCATAATGGCCGAGGATCCAGGCAACAGGAAGAAAATCTCCTTATCCGCCGACGCAGGAGAACCTCTGGCTGCTTTGGTCTTCAAGATCGACGTGGAGTCCGGGCGACGGTTGGCCTTTGCGCGCATCTATTCCGGAAGCATTGCCGAGGGCGACCTGCTTTACAACGTCTCCCAGAATCTTGATGAGCGGGCCGCGCATATCTACCGGATGCACGCGGACCGCAAGCAACGCTTGGAGCAAGCCTCGGCCGGCCAGATCATCACCATTTCCGGATGCAAATCCACTAAAACCGGCGACACTCTGGCCCGGCGCGATCGCCCCCTGCTCCTGGAACAAATCGCAGACTATCAGCCGGTCATTTCCCTGGCCCTGGAACCCAAAAGCCAGGCCGATGCCAAGAGGTTGAACGAAGTTCTGGAATTCTTTCAGTTCCAAGATCCAACCCTGCGAGTGATGCTGGATCCGGAAACGGACCAGTTGATTCTTTCAGGCATGGGAGAACTGCACCTTGAGGTGGTGTTGGAGCGCATGCGCCGGGAATACGGCGTGGCTCCCCGGGTGGGTAATCCCCAGGTGCTTCATCAGGAAACCGTGACGCAACCAGGAATTGGAGAAGCGGTATTTCATCGCGAACTGGCCAAAACAATGCACTTCGGCGAAGTTCGTCTTGGCGTAAAACCGCGTAAACGGGGCGCCGGACAATCCATCCGCTGGACCATGGATGTGCAGGGCTGGCCGGATGTCTGGATTCAGGCCGTAAACCAGGGCATTGATGACGGTTTGCAAAGCGGCGTGCTCAAGGGTTACCCCGTGCGGGACGTCCTTGTGGAAGTGGAGCATCTTGGCCGCAGAGAGGGTGAATCCTCTTCCGTCGGTTATCAAATGGCCGCGGCCCAGGCCTTGAAAACCGCCCTAACCTCAGGCGCTCCTCAGCTCCTGGAACCGATCATGGACATCGAGATCAGCGTGCCCGAGGAAAACGTCGGGGAAGTAATTGGACTATTCAACGCCAAAGGCGGTCGAGTGGAGAACATGTTCGACCGGGCCGGCGCAAAAATCATCACCGGCGTGGCCCCCATGCGCCAACTCTTCGGCTTTTCCACATCCCTTCGCTCCGCATCTCAAGGCCGAGCCGCGTTCACCATGCGTTTTTCACGATTCGACGTCCTGGCCTGACTTGCGCGAAGGCCTCACTCCTTATTATACTTTTTTCTCGCCATAATTCCCTTGTTCTCGAAAATTATTTAATCACATCATGAACCGCAAACCCCGACTCTGGTGGGAAAACCTGCTCCGGGGGATCAGGTACGCCTATAAAAAAATGCTGCGCCTGAAGTCCTCTCCGCACGACGTCGCTCTCGGGCTTGCCCTGGGGGTGTTTATGGGGCTGCTGCCGATCATCCCTTTTCAATCCGTGACCGTGTTGGTGCTGGCACTGGCTCTGCGCTGCAGCAAGCTGGCCGCGCTGTTGGGCACCTTGATCTCAAATCCCTTGAACATTCCCTTTCTCTACTTCGTCATGCACCGGTTAGGACGTTTTCTTTTGCCGGAACTGCGCAGTCGCTACAATCCGGAGCACTTGACCATCGGCGATTTGCTGCATACGGGTTGGCATCTTTTCGGAACCATGCTTTTGGGCGGGGTTGTCATTGCCATCCCCAGCGCCACTGCGACTTATTTTCTGGCCCGCTACCTGACACGACTGCATCACGCCCGGCGGGCCAGGAAAATGGCTTGTTCCCCCTATAAAAAAATCTGTCCGGACGAGTTGCCCGCCGCTCGCCCGAAAAGCAGCGATTCATGACCCGTGGAAACCCGCTGCCAAAACGCTCCCTGGGACAAAATTTCCTGCAAGACCAGGGCACGGCCCGTAAAATCGTATCGTCACTGGAGGCCGTGTCCAACGTTCCCGTCTTGGAGATAGGACCGGGTCATGGTGCCTTAACCCGCTGGCTCGTGGACACTCCTGCCCAAATATTCGCCTTGGAAAAGGACGTTTGGTTGGCCCTGGCGGTCAAATCCCAGTGGCCCCAAGTGACCGTGCTCGCAGCCGACGCCATGCGGTTCGCTTGGGAGCGTTTAGGCGGCCCCTGGAGCCTGATCGGCAATTTGCCCTACAACGTGGCCTCGCCGATCATTTGGGACGTAACTTCCCGGCTGCCTCGACTGTTCCAGGCTGTGTTCATGGTCCAAAAAGAGGTCGCCGACCGTTTGACCGCAACTCCTGGAAACCGGGTCTACGGCGGGCTCAGCGCCTGGGTGCAAAGCCATGTCCGAATCCGGCGGCTGTTCGTGGTCGGTCCCGAGGTTTTTCGGCCCCGACCCAAGGTGGATTCCGCAGTGATCCGCCTTACGCCTCGGCCCCCTGAGACAAACAGGCCAGACGGCCCGGCCTTGCGTCAGCTCCTGAATACCTGTTTCCAGCAACGCCGCAAGCAGCTCAAGACCATCCTTCGCCCGGTCTGGAGCGACACCATCGCCGACTGGCTGCACAGCCAAGGGCTTCGTCCGGAAAGCCGGCCAGAGGAACTCTCGCCCCCACAGTTTCAGACTCTTGCGGCCATGCTTGCTGCATCGAAATCCTGATCACGGAAATACCAAGAATATCTGAACCATTTGCCCGCAAGTCCTCTTGCATGGATGATCGCCACGTTTTTCTGAGCGATGAAAAAAGATTGGCCTTGTTGGCAAAAGATCAGCAGGGGATGGCTCAATACTTTTCGACAGGATTGCGGGAATGGACGCCTTATAAAAAAATGTTCATGAAATCAGCCGCTGGGACTTGGTTCCTGTTTTTGATGGTCCTCTTGCCGTCGAAGAGGCTCGTGATCGCGCATTGTTGATAAGCCGCGCAGTTTCCGCTGTCATCCGGGATATAGCCCTTGCACACGCGCAGGACGTCCGGCGATATTTCGTCGATGATCACGATTTTTCCGTCCCCCTGCTTCAATCTCCCCAGTTCAAACTTGCCGTCAATGACATGGAGGTCATTGGCCGCGAACTCCTGGGAGACGATTTGCGCAATGCTCTGCACAAGCTCAACACTTTGAGCGATCTCATCTTTGCTCATGGCTCCGGTTTCCGCCAAAGCCTCCAATGTGATCAGCACGTCCACATCCCCTTTGGTCCAGACCTCGACCACTTTGTGGACATTCCTGCAAGGCCGCACAAAGGGGTATCTTCTCCAGAAGCTGCCGGTGGCGTTGTTCCGCCAGGTGAATTCAAGATTCAGCAGGGGAGCAGAGCCGGGGAACGACGGCGATTCCACCGCCATGCTCAAAGGATCCGCCGGTTCCACGATCATTTCATTCTCGCTGATCGTCTCAATGTAATGTGAAGGAACGTTCCTTGCCTGAAGCAGCTTGAAGAAATGGGTGGCGAACCTGCACGCAATGGCACCTTTTCCGGAAATCTGGCCCACGACGGTGTCGTACCCTGGATCAAAGACAGGTTTCCCGTTTTCCATATAGCCCGTGGCGTCATCCTTGAAAACGAGCCGATACTTGCCGGCATGCGGTCCTTCCGCGATGGTGAAGACATCCTTGGATTTTCCGCTGTAAACAAGATTTTCATTCGTCATCTGCACAAATCTCCTTTTCATTGTAAAACACTTTATCATTTTTCGCCTGACCGGCAGCACAACCGTCAAGAATCAGCCAACATCCCGTGATGTTGAACCCTTTGTGCGGAAGCAAGCCCAGCTCGAAACAACCCGACATTGCGTCGCTCGTTCTCAGGTTGTAGCCGACCGCCAGCTTCCACCGTTCTTCTGACAAGAACCTTATATGAGCCGGGTGCAAAAAGTCCATTGTGCTCCCCACTCAAAAAAGGATGATCAAAGAATAGGATCGGATGCGGGGCGAAATGATGTTGATATGAGCATTAGTGTTCCCGGCTTTCGGCCTTTTCTTGCCATGCCAAGCATTTGCCCGTATGGATTGGGGCTGGCATCGAGTCTCCAAAAAATGTGTCCTGAACAAAGCGGGTGGCGAGAGCTTCCGCCAACATCAAAACCATATTCTCATCACCTCCATGCGCTACTACCCCATTCTCCTGGATCTCCACGGCAAGACGTGCCTTGTGGTCGGCGCGGGTCATGTCGGCAGGCGCAAGATCCAAACCTTGCTTTCCTGCGGTCCGGCCCTGGTCCGCATCATCGACCCCAAGCAGCCCGACCAGTGCTGGCAAGAACTTATAGACCTGGGTATCGTGGAGTATGCCAGCCGCTCTTTTGTTCCCAAGGACCTGGATGGCTGCTTTCTGGTCATTGCCTGCACGGACCACGAGAGCCAGAACTGGCGCATCAGCCGTCTGTGCGCGGAACGCGGCATTCTTTGCAACATCGTGGACCAACCGGAAAAATGCAGCTTCATCCTGCCGGCCCTGCATACCCAGGGTGATCTAACCATTGCCGTGTCTACGTCCGGATCCAGCCCGGCCCTGGCCAAGAAAATCCGCCAGGACCTGGGAACCTGTTTCGGTCCGGAATACGGCCGTTACCTCTCCTTGATGCGTCAATTACGGCCCTTGGTCCTGGGCTTGGGGCGGCCCACCGAGGAAAATTCAGAACTATTCCGCAAGATGACGGAAAGCGCCCTGTTGCACGCCGTCCAAGCCGACGACAGGGCGCAAGTGCTTATATTGCTCAAGGACTTTCTGCCCCAAAGCCTGCATACCCGTCTGGAGGATTTGATCCATGAACTGGACTGAGTGGATGGAGCTCTTCGTCCTGGCCCTATATTTCTGCGGGGCCGTACTGCACATCGCCTCGGTCCTGGTGCGCAAACCAGCCATCCAGCAAACCGGCCGGATCCTGATTATCATCGGATTCGGCCTGCACTCCTTGGACATCGTCATGACCATGATCGGCGTCGGCTCGCAGATCTTCGGCCAGGGACCGTTCTATTTCAGCCTGTTGGCCTGGACCTTGATCATCGTCTACCTGGTTCTCAGCTGGCATCTGCGAATGCACTTCCTGGGGCTGACCGCCACCCCGATGGCCTTGATCATTTTCTCCTTCGCCACGACCCTGAATACCGTGGAAGTGACCCTGCCCAGGAGCCTCCTGGGGCTGTGGTTCGGTCTGCACATCGGGTCCCTGTTCTTGAGCATCTGCCTGCTGGCCATGGCCGCCAGCTCCGGAGCCGTGTACCTGTTTTTGGAAAACAAGATCAAGGGCAAGTCCAAGATCACCGGCTTGAGCAGGGACCTGCCCTCCCTGGCCTTGTTCGACAAGGTCAATGCCTGGGCCGTAAACATCGGCTTTCCTTTGTTCACCATCGGGCTGTTGTCCGGGTTTCTCTGGGCGCATTTGACCTGGGAGCGCTTTTTCTCCTGGGACCCCAAGGAACTGGCGGCCATAATCGTCTGGCTGCTTTTTGCCCTGCTCTTTCACCAGCGGCTGGTCAACGGCTGGCGGGGCCGCAAGCCAGCCAAGCTGGCCATCTGGATCTTCGGTCTGTCTTTGGTTTCCATGCTTGGCATCAATTTTTTCCTTGAGACCCACCACAGTTTTCAACCCTAGGCCATGAAGCAACGCATCTGCCTGCTGGGACTCAGCCACCGCACTGCCGGGATCGAAGTGCGCGAACGCTTCGCCCTGGCAGACCCTCATCCCCGGGAACAGGGATTGATCACCGGCCATTCCCCGGTCCGAGAGGCACTGGTCCTGTCCACGTGCAACCGAGTGGAAATCGTGGCCGCCGGACGCACAGACAAGGACTTGAGTCCCCTGATACGGGACTACTGGGTCCGCCTGTGCGGGGCCCAGCCCGATGAACTGATCCCCTATACCTATGAACACCATGACCTGGAGGCCGTGGCTCACCTCTTTTCCGTGGCTTCCAGTCTGGATTCCATGATCCTGGGCGAACCGCAGATCCTGGGCCAGCTCAAACAGTCCTACCGTCGCAGCGTGGAGCAAGGTACGGCCGGAGTGGTCCTGAACCGCCTGCTGCACAAGGCCTTTTCCGTGGCCAAACGGGTGCGCACTGAAACCAGGGTGGCCTCCAACGCCGTGTCCATCAGCTTTGCGGCCGTGGAACTAGCCAAACGCATTTTCGGCAATCTGGAAAACCAGACCGCCATGCTTGTGGGCGCCGGGGAAATGGCCGAGCTGGCCGCCACGCACCTGCTTTCCGCCGGGGTCAAGCGCATGCTCATCGCCAACCGCACCCACTCCCGGGGCTGCGAGCTGGCCGAGCGCATCCGCGGCCAGGCTGTTCCCTTTTCTGAGCTGTTCCAGCACATGGCCGAGGCGGACATCATCATCAGTTCCACCGGCGCCACCCAGACCGTGATCCGCAAGCGCGACATCCAGGGGATCATGAAGAAACGGCGAGGCCGGTCCATGTTCTTCATCGACATTGCCGTGCCCAGGGACGTGGACCCGGACGTCAACGCCCTGGACAACGTGTTCTTGTACGACATCGACGATCTCAAGGAAGTGGTCGAGGAAAACCTAAGCCAGCGCAAGTCCGAGGCGAACAAGGCCAGGGTCATCGTGGCCGAGGAAACAGACAAGTTCGCCGCCTGGATGCGCTCACTGGACCTCAAGCCGACCATCCTGGACCTGCTCTCCAAGGGCGAGAACCTCGGCCGCAAGGAACTCAAGAAAACCCTGCGCCGCCTGGGCCCCAAGGCCGAAGACCCGGAAGTGGCCCAAGCTCTGGAAGTCCTGGTATTTTCCTTAGCCCACAAACTCTACCACCAGCCCCTGGACTTCCTGAAACGCCGGGCTCAGGAGGAAGATGCCGGACCGAGGTACATCGACATCACCCGGAGAATGTTCAACTTGGACAACGACCCTCCAACTCCCGACGCCCACCCGGAGCGTAAAACGCCGGGATGCAGGGGACGCAAACCATCCTGATCGATTGCGGGAGTCTGTTCACGACTCAACTCCGGTTTTCAGCAGCGGCAATGGACCAGCAAACCCTCTTTGACAACAAAAAGACAACAGGAAATAATTATGCGATCCTATTATATAGATGAACTGCAAAAAGGCGACATGCAGCTTCTGCTGCCATATCTCGAGGCCAAGGGCCTGCAAGGCTCCCTGGCAGGCGTCTACTGGCTGTTCCTGCCCGAGCACCTGCTCACCGGGGAACAACGTGCTCATCGGCAAGAATGCGGGCCCTTCGTGGCCTCCCTGGAGATCGGGGACACTTGGCTCAAGGCCGAAATGCTGATCAGGGGGCGGGGCCGGCTGCGCTGCTCCTGCATCGCCTACGCCACACCCGAACAACGGGATTGGCTGGTCGCCCAGGTGGACGCCATGCTTCGAGACCTGAACATAGCCGTCTGAGCCTTTATGGAATGATCGCCCCCTGCCCGTCCTCCTTCACGCTTCCCTCCCGCCTTCAGGATCTGCCCCCGGCGTGGGCCCGCTTTTGTCTGCGCATTGACCGCTTTATTTCCCAAACCGTCGGCCCGATCCATAATCGCCATCTGCTCCTGGCCTGCTCCGCGGGCAGCGATTCCCTGGCCCTGCTTCTCGTCATGAACTCCCTGGCCTCGCGCCTTAAAATCAAGCTCAGCGCGGTCCACCTGGACCACTGCCTACGCTCGGAATCCCGGAATGAGACTTTGGCTCTGGCCCGTGTCTGCGCGACCCTGAACATCCCTTTGAAAATCGGCCGCAGCAACGTCGGCCGATACGCCCGCAAAACCGGCCTGGGCATCGAGGAGGCCGGGCGCACGCTTCGCTACAGGTTCCTCCTGGGCCTGGGCAAAAAAATCAACGCCGACCTGATCCTGACCGCACACCACGCCGACGACCTGGCCGAGGACGTGCTGATGCGCCTGCTGCGCGGCGCGGGCTGGCCCGGCCTAGCCGGAATGCCCGCCTGGGACCCTAAGCGACGCTTGGCCCGCCCCCTGCTGCGCACCACCAAACAAACCTTGCAAACCTTTTTGCGTGTTCTGGATCTGACTTGGCAGGAAGACGCCAGCAACGCAGATCAAAATTTCCTGCGCAACCGCATCCGTTCCGCGATCCTGCCGGAAATCAAGCGGGAATTCCCCGGGATGCATCGCGGCATTGCCCGATTGCACGCTTTGGCATCGCTGGACCTGGACTATTTCACAACACGGCTGGCGCCCCTGCTTACCAAGGCCAGAGAGCACGGTCATTTCCTGGAACGGCGTGATCTGGCCCACCTGCATCCGGCCCTGCGTTTGCGTCTGTTCAAGGCCCTGGTGGACGACCTTGGTCCGGGCCAGGCCCGCCATGATGCATTGCTACGACTGGAACAGGCTTGGCAAGAGAATCGCACCGGAGCATGCATTCAGTTTCCCGGCGAGAAAACCGGAACAGTCACCGCGCAAGGAATCCGATTCGCCGTTTCCAGAGCGGCCCAACGAGGAGCAAAACCATGCGCCTGAAAACCAAACTCTTTCTCGGCATTTTTCTGATCGCCTTTCTGGCATCCGGAGCCACGGGCTCGTTCTTCTACTATCAGGCCAAAACCGCCCTGCTGGAATCCATCCGACAGCAGCTCAAGGCCACGGCCAAAATCGCCGCGCTGCTCGTGGATGGAGACATGCTGGAATCCTTGACCGAGCAGAAACACATGGCCACCGCAGAATACCAGGCGATCCAGGATCTGATGGGCGTCATCGCCCAATCCAACGCGGAATACCTATTTGCCTACACCATGCGTCTGGATCATGGAATCGTCCGCTTCGTCGTGGATTCGCCAGCCCATGACGACGACGGGGACGGAGTGATCAGCGAAGACGAACTGCCCGAACCCCTCGGCGCCATCTATCCTGATCCGCCGGATGAATTGCTGCAAGGTTTTGTAAGGCCCTCCAGCGACCAAAAACCTCACACGGATCAATGGGCCACCACCATGTCCGGATATGCGCCCATACACAATCGGGCCGGTCAAGCAGTAGACCTGATCGGAATTGACATGTCCCTGGACAGGGTGGACAGCAAGTTGACCGCTATCCGGCAGGCCGGCTTGGCGTCTCTTGGCCTCGCGGCCTTGGTGGCCATGCTTATGGGCTGGTATTTCAGCCTGCGCATCTTCTCCCCCCTAGCCAAGCTGGAACGGGCCCTGACCCGGGTTGCCAAGGGTGATTACGCCCACCTGTTGGATGAGCGTGGCCGGGATGAAATTTCGGCGTTCGCCAAGTCCTACAACGACATGGTCCGGGAGTTGAAGGAAAAAGCCTGGATGAAGGCCAGTCTGGGCAAAGTGCTCGGTCCCCAGGCCGCCGCCCACCTGCTCCAGCATCGCCTGCAACTGGGCGGCGAGATGCGCGAGGCGACCATCCTGGTCTGCGACTTGCGTGGTTTCTCCCGCCTAAGCGAAAAACTGCCGCCAAAACTCCTGGTCGGACTGATCAACGACTATTTCACGGCCATGGTGGAGGTCATCCAGAAAAACAAAGGCATGGTGGACAAATTTGTGGGGGACATGGTGCTTGCGGTCTTCGGTCACCCCGTGCCTTTGGAAAATGCCCGGAAAGCCGCCCTGACCGCTGCCCGGGAACTGATCCATCGCTGCGATGCGCTCAACGACTCGCTGCAGCTCTCGAGCGACTTGCACCTGGAAAACTCCGTGGGACTGCATTGCGGACCAGTGCTGGCCGGAACCATCGGCAGCCCGGAACGCATGGAATATACGGTCATGGGCCTGACCGTGAATGTGGCCGTGCGCATGGAAAAGATGACCAGGGAGTTGGGCGTCCGATTAGCGGCCAGCGGGGAGTTCGTCCAGCACCTGGATCAAAACCATGGCTTGATTCATGCCGGAAGCCAACCCTTGCCCGGCATGCGCCTGGCCATGGATGTTTATGTGGTTGAAAATGATGTAAAAAAAGCAGACGAACAGGCAATATGATGCGGCCACGGAGAGTCAAGTCCTTGGCCGCGGCAAGGTATTCTTACGGGGGGGGACATGAACCGGGAAAAAGTCAGCCCTTGAAAGGAACCACGAACAGAAAAAAAAGTTAAATCAATAAGAATACGTTACTGCCCGGCGCTTGGCTCAAGCTCCGATAGTTCCTGCCTGATCCGTTCCACGAGGTCTTCGTCACCGACAGCGAGTTCCAGAACCCGTTGAAAATGCTGCCGGGCCTGTCCGGGATCATTCAAATAATGCTTGTAGAGCATTCCCAGATTGAAATGGGCGCGATGGTTATCCGGGTGCAAGGCGAGGATGCGCCGGAACTGTTCTGCGGATTCTGGAAATTGATCCAAATTGTAGTGGGCCACGCCCAAACCGTTCAGGGCCTTATCATGGGAGGGATCAACGGCCAAAGCCCGTCTCCAGAACACCGCAGCCCGGTCCCAGGCACCCATGCGCATGAATTGATCTCCGAGAGCCAGAAGGGTAGGCAAATGATTCGGCTCCGCATCCAGACGGGCCATCAGTCCGGCGACTTCATTCATGGCCGCGGATGTCTCACCTAGCCGGGCCTGCGTGGTCAGACCGGGATTTTGCAGCCGATGGATGAGAGACCCGATAAACAAAAACGCCAAGCCCAATCCCAGGACCGCGATCACCAGCCTGCGGCCCTGGTCAGGTTGCGTCGTTGTCGTGGTGCTCATGCTCCATGGCCTCCAGGTGTCGTAGACGTTGTTCCAGCCACGCCTGTTTGCGGGCCAGAAAAAAAAGATACCCGGCCAGACCGGCCCAGGCTGCGGCGTTTGCCGCAAACAAATAATATGCGTATTCCACAATATCCCCATCTGTTGAAATGAGCAACTCAAAAAATTAATATATTACGCACTTTCCCTTCATGCGTAAAGTCATATAACATCTTGCAACCAGCAAGCACTCGAGGACAAAACCTGTTGGCCGACGTGGGAAACGGCCCCCGTATCAACGCCTTGACCTGGATCATAACATCCATTTTCGTTTCACGCCGCATCCTTCACTTCATTCAGCATCCCCAGGGAGACCAGGGCCATGAACGAACAAATCATTCCCCATCTGGATCGTGTTCCCGTTTTTCACGGTCTTCCTCGAGACCAGCTACAAGCCCTGGTCGACATCGCCGAGCCCAAGATTCACCAGCAAGGGGATAACATTTTCATGGAGGGCGACCCGGCCGAGGGTTTTTTCCTGATTCTTTCCGGCCAGGTCAAGGTGTATAAGTTGTCCCTGGACGGCAAGGAGCAGGTGCTGCACTTTGTCGGCCCGGACGAAATCTTCGCCGAGGTCCCGGTCTTCTCCGGAGGAAGCTATCCAGCCCACGCTGATGCCCTGCGGGAGACCAGAACCCTTTTCTTTCCCCGCCGGGCAATGCGCGCACTGCTGGCCAAGGATCCCAGTTTGGCCATGAACATGCTGGCCGACTTGTCCCGCCGTCTGCGTCAGCTGACCTTGCTGGTGGAAAATCTGTCCTTGAAGAAAAGTCCCGCCAGGCTGGCGGCCTATCTGTTGCACATGAGCACGGAACTGCTCCAAACCGACGAGGTGGAACTTGATATCACCAAAGGCCAGCTGGCCACCCTGCTGGGTACCACGCCGGAAACCCTGTCTAGGACCCTGAAGAAGCTCTCTGAAACCGGGATCATTCAGGTCCAAGCCCGGACCATCCGGCTTTTGGACAAGGTGGCACTGGAACGCATGACCAACGGATAGAATGATACATGCTCCCGGTTAAAGCAACGCCGAGGATGGGTCTGGATGATGCAACCACATGAATTGCCATGCTTGATTCGACAACATGCATTTTTCGGCCGGATGCAAATCCCTTAGTGCCCTCGGTTGCTTACCTGGCGAATGAACGTGTCCGGGGCGCAGCCCGGCTGCTCCAGGCGAAGGACCGCACGCACGCCGGGATGGGCCAGGGACAGTGATTCACCCAGCTGGTTTTCCAAACGATACGCCTTGGGTGCAATGATTGGTCGACGCAGGCCAGGCAACACCAGCTCCACGGGCCGCGAGGCGTCCCACTGGTCCAAAACTTTAACCAGCCATTGTTCCTCCCCGATTTTTTCCGTCACTTGGCCAACCATGGGCATGGTGCCCAAGCTGTCCCATCGCCGGGATGCGGTCGCCGGCGCGCCGGACAGGAAAAAACCCGTATCCATGGCCCTGCGCAACGACCCGCGAAGTTCACGCAAGTAAAGGTCGGGTCTGATATCAGCTTGTGCCATGTTCTCCAAGGCCGAGCGGTACACGTCGCAGACCAAGGCTACGTATGCGCCGGACCGCATCCGGCCTTCGATCTTCAAAGCCGCGATCCGATTCCTGCACAGCCATGGCAAGTATTTGACCAGACATAGATCCCGGGGACTGAAAAACGCGGAAAACTTCTCCTGCTCCAGCACTTCCCAGAGAATCTCTCCTGGACGGAGCTGCTCCTCCAGGGACATGGCCACTGGGCGGTAGTGAAACCGGCAGGGTTGCGTGCATTGGCCGCGATTGGCCGAACGGGCGTTCAGATACGCACTCAGGGAGCAACGCCCGGAAATAGCCAGGCACATGGCCCCATGCACGAAGACTTCCAGCTCCATGCCGGGCACGGCGGCCGCCACGGCCCGGATCTCCCGCAGGTTCATTTCCCGAGCCAGATTGACCCGTGCTGCGCCGAGCTCCCTCCAGAATGCGACCGCGGCACTGTTGCCCGTATTGGCCTGCGTGCTGACGTGTATCCGGATATCCGGCAATTCTTGCCGGGTCAGATGAAACACCCCCGGATCAGCCACAATCACACCGTCGAGAGGATACTGGCGCAGTCTGGCCAATACTTCGCGCACAGGGCCCAGGTCACCTTCTGCGGCAAAGGCATTGAGACAATAGTAGATCCGGACATTGCAGGCCCGGGCCAGATCAAGGGCTCGCCCCAACTCCCTCCAGCCAAGACCGGAGGAACCGGCCCGCAAATTGAATGCTGATCCGCCCAAGTACACGGCGTCGGCCCTGTATCGCAGGGCAATGCGAAGTTTTTCGAGGCTGCCGGCCGGAACGAGCAGTTCCGGAAGAGGTACAAAAGAAGGCATGCGGGGGGGATAGATCAGTGGGTTAGACCGCGTTGCCGGCGATGCTCCTTCATGGCCGTCAAAATCGAATAGGGCACGAAAAGATTGCCGAATCCGATGCCCAGGTGCACGTCCGGCTTGACCGTCCCGTGGAAGTCCGATCCTCCCGTCACCAGGAGATCCAAATCCCGGGCGATTTGCACATAAGCGAGGGTCTGATCCGGACGATGCAGGGTATAATAAGCCTCCAAGCCATCCAAACCGTATTCTTTCAGTTGGCGGATGACCCCGCGCAGGTCCGGTCCCTGCAGGCCCAGCAGAAACGGGTGGGCCAAGACAACCGTGGCCCCCACGCTTTTCAACAGGTCAATGGCCTGACGCGGCCCCAGTTTTTCCTTAGGCACATACGCCCTGCCTTCGGAACCCAGATAGACGCGGAAAGCGGTGCTGATTGAATCCACAAATCCCTTTGCGTGCATCACTTGGGCAATATGCGGACGGCCCACGGCATCCCCGCCAGCCACGGCCAGGACGTCTTCATAGGCAATCTCCATGCCCAGGGCGTTCAATTTGGCCATGATCATATGATTACGCTCATGCCTGCGCTGGCGCAGGGATTCCAAGGACTGACTGAGTTTACTCATCCCGACCGGAATCCAGTATCCCAGAATGTGCATATTACCCGATGGTGAAACCACGCTCAGTTCGCATCCCGGGATGAACTCAATCCCGAGTTTCTCTGCCAGGATCATGGCCTCTTCAAGCCCCCCGGTGGTATCGTGATCGGTCAGGGCAATGGCCTCCAAACCCGTTTTTTTTGCCGCCAGCATCAATTCCGACGGAGTCAGCGTGCCGTCGGAAGCAGTGGAATGGGTGTGCAGATCAATACCAGCCATGGACAGGAATAGGGGCAACAGGATGATTCAAGAAACGATCCTTACCTATATCATTCTGGAAGCCTCCACAAGAAAAACCCGCCTTCCCAAAAAACAATCCCCGCCGGACATGTCCTTGTCCGGCGGGGAAGAAGAAACATGGGACAGAATATGTTACAGGGAACGGTCCAGGATCACCCCTGCCATTTCCTCGAGGGATTCGGCCAACTTGATGATTTCATCCGGGGGAAGGCGCCGAATGACCTCTTTTGTTTCCGGATCATAAATCTCCACCTGAAGACGCTCGCTGTTTTCGCCGACCCTCAGCCGGATATGCAAGCCAAGATCTTGCATTCGTTCGTCAGCGGCTTCAACGGCCTGGAAAAGCTTTTCTCGGGCTTGCCCGGGGGCAAAAACCTCGTCATTAACCCGCACGGCATCCTTGACCGTATTTTCCTTGGCCGATGCAAAGGGCAAATCCAGGCTTACGGACCTTTCCTGGAAAACCGGGGAGTTGTTTTGGATAGTTTCGATTTTCATACCCCACCTCTCACCGCTGATGCACATGACAGCAAGATGAAGAATGTCGCATGACTTTGGCAACCATATCTCACGATTAAGATCAAGGTTGCCATGTCCTCATCTGTTGTATCGGCGCTTACCGAATTTTCTTTAGGGGGTGTTCGCACTCTTTTTTCAAAAATTTTTGGTTCGGACAATTCATGGGGTGCTCTGATCCAAGCCATGCAATTTTTTCAGCATGGTCCGTCATGGGCGTGACGTGAAGCATGTTTGCAAGATGAAGCGAGTGAACCGAAAAGAGAAAAAACAACATGCTTTAATCATTAACAAAAATAAGACGAACCAAGAACATTCTTTCCCTGCTCAAGGCATGAGGCCAGACCATCTTGAAATTCGGCCCACGCCCTTTGGACACTCCACAAAAAAACATAACTTATTTATATTAATAGTTAAATTAGTTATGGCATTGTGCTTGCTTTGCATGAAACCAATACGAGTTCAACCCCTTTGAGGAGGTCTTCTTATGTCTCTGGCTATTAATACCAATTTAATGGCTCTCAATGCCGCCAGAAATCTTTCGGCAAGTTATTCACGGCTTGGAACATCAACTCAACGCCTCTCCTCGGGCCTGCGCATCAACAACGCCTCGGACGACGCCGCGGGTCTGGCCATCCGCGAACTGATGCGCGCGGAAATATCCTCCATGCGCCAAGGGATGCGCAACGCCAACGATGCCATTTCCTTGATCCAGACCGCGGACGGCGCCCTGCAGGTCATTGATGAAAAACTGATCCGCATGAAGGAGCTGGCCACCCAGGCGGCCACCGGCACCTACAATTCGGACCAGCGTCTGATCATTGATTCGGAATACCAGGCCATGGCCTCGGAAATCACCCGGATCGCCAACGCCACCAAATTCAACGGGGTCTACCTGCTCAACGGTAACCTTTCAGGCGGGAACAACCCGGCCAGCTGGGGTGTTACACACAATGGAGAAGGCCTGCAGTCCACCGGCCCCATGAAGATCCACTTCGGCACGGGCAATGACAGTGCCGAGGATTACTACTACATCGCCATCGGCAACGCCACGGCCTCGGCCCTGGGAGTGGGGAACAATTCAGGCGCCGGACTTACAGGCGACTACGCCGGGAATTCCATCTCCACCCAGGCCGGCGCCCAGCGGGCACTGGACGCCTTGAACGCGGCCATCATCTCCAAGGACCTGATCCGCGCCAGCCTGGGTTCCTTGCAAAACCGACTGGCCAACACCGTGACCAACCTGTCCATTCAGGCAGAAAACCTGCAGGCAGCGGAATCGCGCATATCCGACGCGGACGTGGCTCTGGAAATGACCGAATTCGTACGCAACCAAATCATCACCCAGGCGGCCGTGGCCATGCTGGCCCAGGCCAACTCCCTGCCCAGGATGGCCATGCAGTTGATCAGCGGCTGATAAAACCGCAATCGTCCCTTGCCGCGGCTTCTTCCCGGGGCTAAACATCGGCAGACCTTCTCCATGACGACAAGGGCCTGAAGCATGCTTCAGGCCCTTGTCGTCATGGACGCAAGTCAGAGATTTGACTCCCGGCCAAAAAACTTCAAGGCGTTTTGGGCCGCCTGTTGCTCGGCCTTTTTCACGCTGGTTCCGCGGCTTCGGAACTCCTCCCCCGTGGGCAGCCGCAACAAAACATGAAACATGCGTTCATGCTCCGGGCCGGAGGTTTCCTCGAGAACATACGTCGGCCTGTCCTTGAAAATCTGCTGCGTCATCTCTTGCAGTCTGGTCTTGTAGTCCTTTTCCGATTGCACCTCTTTGATCCCCGACCAGAGAGGTGCAAAACGATTTAGCACCCATTCCCGGGCCGCGTAGTACCCGCCATCCAGAAAGACGGCCCCCAGCAAGGCCTCGAAGGCATCGCTCAACAGGGCGGGACGCTGTCTTCCTCCCTGGCTTTCCTCACCACGCCCCAACATCAGCATCCGATCAAGCCCCAGATCAAGCGCCAGGCTCGCCAGGGCCCGTTCGTTGACCAGCATGGCCCTGTACACGGTCAACCGCCCTTCATCAGCGTCCGGATAGCGCGAAAACAGCTCTTCGGTAATGCACAATTCCAGAACCGCGTCCCCCAAAAATTCCAGCCGCTCGTTGCTCTGGCCTCTTCCGGTGGACTCGTTGGCATGGGAACTATGCGTCAGCGCTTCATTGAGCAGATCGACCTTGGCAAAAACATACCCTATTTTGTCCTGTCCCGTGTTCACATCGCGTTTCACCGTCTTCCAAACCTCCTGTTCCATGGAAACCAATGATCCTCATGAAGACCAACCGCCTTTCGCCGAGGGGAATGCGCCTTTTATCCGGGAGAATCGAGACATTTGCACAAAGCATTGGCAAAAGATAATGTTTTGCCGAGGCGACAGAAAGAAGTCAATCGGCTCAAGCTCTGCAGTGAAAAAAATAACGCAAGTGCTGAAGGAGGCAACCTATGGTCGGCATTTATGTGGGCGCAACATCAGGCTATTCGGGGAAAAACCTGATAGCCATGGGTCTGGGGCTCAAATTCCAAAAGGACGGCCTAAAAGTCGGCTACATCAAGCCAGTCGGCGCCATGCCCGTGGAAAAAAACGGCAGGTTGGGCGACGAAGATGCCTTTTTCGTTCAGGAAGTCCTGGGACTGCACGAAGACCCTGCTCTGGTCACTCCGGTTCTGGTGACCAAGGACTTCCGGGCCAAAGCCTTTGACGGCCAAGCCAGCGACTTGATGGGCGATATCAAGCACAGTTTTGAAGCCATCAGCAAAGACAATGACGTGACCATCGTGGCAGGATCCGGCAGCATGTACTCCGGCAAATACTGCAATGTGGACGCTGTGGAGGTGGTCAGGACCCTGGGCATCCAAGCATTGGTTATTGATCGCTTCGTCAAGGAGCTGGATTACGATTATTTGGTGGTCCTCAAGGATGCCCTGGGCGACCAACTCATCGGCACCATTCTCAATGACATTCCACCTGATTTCATGACCGAACTCAAGGAACATATCGTCCCGTTCCTGGAACGCAACGGGGTGAAGGTGCTGGGCATACTGCCGCGGGATCCCCTTTTAGGCGCCATCCAGGTCGCGGAACTGGCCCAACGCCTGGGCGGACGAATCGTCACGGCGCAGCATAAAACCGACCGGGTCGTGGAAAACTTTCTCATCGGCAGCATGCAGGTGGAGAACTTCATGACCCATTTCCGGAAAAACAAAAACACCGCCATCATTATGGGCGGCGACCGGTCCGACGTACAGTTGGTGGCCTTGGAAGGGGAATGTCCCTGCCTGATCCTCACCGGAAATATTTATCCCAACGACATCATTCTCACCCGGGCTGAGGTCAAAGAAATCCCCATTATCATTGTCCGGGACGACACCTTCAGCATGTCCAAAAAAATGGATTCAATCCTTTCCCGGATCAAGCTCAGGGACATGGTCAAAATTCAGCAAGGCGCCCAGGTTGTGGCCAATAATGTGGATATTCCCTTTATCAAGCAAAAAATTGGCCTGCGCTAGACAAATTCGAACAAAAAACCGACTGCGAATATTCATCTTGGAAAGCACACGAGGGCCGCGGAATCATCCATCAATTGGATCTCCGCGGCCGCTGTGTTTGATGAAACTGGTCTTTATGCAGCTAACACTCTTGTCCTCGCGCATAGACCATATCCTCCGGCAAATTCTCGCACATGGCTGCCGCCTTGGCCAATCGGTCGCAGCACTCATTTTCCGGATCGCCGGCATGTCCACGGACCCAAAAAAATCGAACCTTATGCGCCTTAAGCAAGATATCCAGCCGGACCCAGAGATCCCGATTCTTGACCGGCTTTTTCTCCGAAGTCAGCCAGCCGTTGCCCCGCCATTTGGCCAGCCACCCTTTGTTCACCGCATCATGCAGGTATCTGGAATCCGTGAACACCGTTACTGAACATGAAGCTTTCAGGCATTCCAATGCTTCAACCACTGCCAGCAGTTCCATCCGGTTGTTCGTGGTCCTGCGGTATCCGCCGGAAATTTCACGGCGATGGCCGCCACAGAGCAGCACCGCTGCCCACCCGCCCGGGCCGGGATTGCCGAGGCAGGCGCCGTCCGAATAAATGGCGACCTGGGAATTTTTTTCAACGGTCACTGGCTCTGTTCTCCGATTTTGCCGCGGTATTGCCCACCATTCAACGGAACATTTTGCCCAGCCGGTTCGTTCAGCCCATTCCAGATCAAGCCCAGAGCCTTGCCCAAACCGCCCGGCCAATCCCCGCTTTGCCAATATGGGGAAAAATGCTCTTTGCTCAAATGGCTCGCCAGTTCCCGCCCCACTGCCCGTTCCACCAAGGGAGGTAAAATGACCACGGCCTGTCTGCCGTCGGGATACACTCCGATGAATATTGTTGCCATGTCCTGTTGCGGCGGGTCCAACGGTTCAACGTCCACAATCACCTGCAATTCCAGACCAAAGGAGGATTTTAGAGCCCGGGAGAGATCCCGGACCGCCTTTTTCTGCTTGTCCGTGAGGGTATTTGTTTTGTCCAGCAAAACATGTTTCGGTCCAATCCGATGGGCATCCATCATTTCCAGGGTTCGGTCGTAATGCCTCCAAAAAAGCCAGATCACTCCCATGAACACAAAAATGACACCCAAGGATCGCAACAGTCCTTCCCAGGGCGGCGCATCGCGACGATGCACTCCAAAGGGCATCAGGGGCTCCTTTTCAATCTTATCCGCTTGAATCGAGAATCCAACGTTGTAAAGGCTTTTCCACCAAGGCCCGGATTTCCTCCAGCCGTTCGCGGGACTGGGCCTCGAATCTGAGCACCAAAACAGGCTGGGTGTTGGAAGCTCGCAAGAGACCCCAGCCATCGGGCAGCACCAGACGAACGCCGTCCACGTCCACGATGTCGTACCTGTGCCTGAAGTATTCCTTGGCCTGCTCCACCACCTTGAACTTTACGGCCTCCGGACAGTCCACGCGCAACTCCGGAGTAGAATAAATCAAGGGCCACTCCTGCAAATAACTGCTCAAGGGGACATTCGGATCCTGCCCGAGGATCTCCACAAGCCGCATCGATGCATACAATGCGTCGTCAAAACCGTAATACCTGTCCGCAAAAAACATATGGCCGCTCATTTCCCCGGCCAAGACCGCACCGGTTTCCTTCATCCGGGCCTTGATCAGGGAGTGGCCCGTCTGGCCCATGATCGGCTTGCCTCCGTAATCGGCGATATCCTGAAAAAGAAGGTGCGAACATTTAACCTCGCCGATAACCGTGGCCCCGGGCAGGGTCTGAAGCACCCGTCGCGCGAATATCGCCAGAAGGCGGTCGCCGTAGATCATTTGCCCCTGCTCATCCAGAGCGCCGATACGATCCGCGTCGCCGTCCAGGCCGATCCCGACATGGGCCTTGGTTTCCAGCACCTTGGCCCGTAAATCAATATTGTTCGCATCCTGAGTCGGATCCGGATGATGGTTCGGAAAGCTCCCATCCGGCTGACAATAGAGCTCCACCACCTCAGCCCCGATCCGACGTAACAATTCGGCGCAAATGAGGCCGCCTGCTCCGTTGCCTCCGTCCACCACCACCCGTACTGGTCCGCTCAAGGCAGCCTGAGCGCTGAGTTCATTCAAATAGGCGGGCACGATATTGTGCTCCGTGGCCATGCCCCTGCCCTGGGTGAACTTCCCCCGGGCCATGATGGCGTAAACCTCTTGAATCTGCTCGGAATGAATCGTTCCCTCTCCGGCCCAGACCTTGAATCCGTTGAATTCCGGCGGATTATGACTTGCGGTGATCATCACGCCAGCATGGCGGTTGAGCTTTTTCACGGCATAATAGAACACCGGCGTGGGCACCATGTGCACATAAATCACATCCACCCCGGTGGACAACAGCCCGCGGATCATGGCTCGCTGGTACCCCGGGGAACTGTGCCTGCAGTCGTGCCCGACCACCGCCTGTCCAAAACCCAATCGCAAAAAATAGGTGCCGCAGGCCTTGCCCAACAACTCAACCCACTCTTCATCAAAATCCCGGTCAACAACGCCCCGGATATCATAGGCCCGAAAAATTTCATGGTTCAATGCCCTCATTGCAATATATCCTCCTGAAAACAAACCGCCCATGCCACGACGCCTTGCGTCTTAAGCTGATTTCCGTTGCAAGCCAAGTGGTAAAGGGACATGGGATTCTTGCCGTCTTGACCTGAAAAAACGGATCAGGTAAATCCGACCACATGAACTGGGACTGGGAAAAACTTCAAGACAAGCGGCAACGACACGGTCCCCAGGGGCCGGATCTCACGCAAATCAATGAACAATTGAACAAGCTGAAAAACATCAAGCTGCCTGGCGGCGGCAAGATTGTCTTTCTGATCGTTGTTCTGCTGTGGCTGGCCACCGGCATTTACATCGTCAATCCGGACGAGGTGGGAGTGGTCCAGCGCTTCGGTTCCTTCAACCGGATAACCGATCCAGGTCCGCACTACCATATGCCCTATCCCTTTGAAAAAGTGCAAACCCCCAAGGTCACCCAGGTCCGCCGCTTTGAAATCGGTTACCGAACCATTACGGCCCCCACAGTGGCCGGGGCTGAACCTCAATACAGGATCGTCCCCGAGGAATCGCACATGCTCACAGGCGATGAAAACATCGTGGACGTCCAGTTCATCGTCCAGTACCAGCTCAAGGATCCGGTGAGATATCTGTTCAACATCCAGATGCCTGACGCCTCCGTGAAAAGCGCCGCGGAAACGGCCATGCGCGAGGTCATCGGATACAACAAGCTGGATGCCGCCCTGACCGACGGCAAGCCGGCCATTCAGGACGAGACCCGGGCACTGATGCAAACCATCATGGACCGCTACCAGTCCGGGATCCAGATTCTGGCCGTGCAACTGCAGGATGTGCAACCGCCGGAGCCGGTCATCGACTCCTTTCGCGACGTGGTTCGAGCCAGGGAGGATGCCGTACGCATCACGAACCAGGCCGAGGCCTACAGCAACGACATCGTACCTCGGGCCCGCGGCGAGGCCGCGATCATCATCAACCAAGCCGAAGCCCACAAGGAGGCCGTGGTCCGCAAGGCCGAGGGCGAGGCGCAGCGTTTTCTGTCCATCCTGGCGGAATACAAACAAGCGCCGGAAGTCACCAGAAAACGCCTCTACCTTGAAACCATGGAAGAAGTACTCAGCCTGCCCGGGCTGAGCAAGACGATCATCTCCGATCAGGCCATCAATCAGGTCTTGCCCTATCTTCCCCTGGAAAGAATCTCCCCGCGGGCCATGCCGTCAGAAATCAAGCAACCGGCGCAGGTCATATCACCAAACATGCCCAGTGAGCCAAGTGTTCGAGGAGGGAGAGCACAATGAAAGCCTTGACCTTTCCCGTGGTTATCGTCGTCGCCATCCTCGGCTTCCTCCTGGCCACCCAGAGCGCCTTCATTGTTGACGAAACCGAACGCGCCATTGTTCTGCAGCTCGGCAAGCCCGTGGGCCAAACCAAAGAACCCGGCCTGCACTTTAAACTGCCGTTTGTGCAAAACGTGCTCTTTTTCGATGCCCGGATTCTGGACTACGACTCCCGGCCCGCGGAAATCCTGACCAGGGACAAGAAAAACATGATGGTGGACAACTATTCCAAGTGGCGCATTGTCGATCCCTTGCAGTTCTACACCACCTTGCGCACCCTGCCCATGGGTCAGGCCAGGCTGGATGACATTATCTACGCCGAATTACGTGTTCTTCTGGGTCAGCATACCCTGACCGAGGTCGTGACCACCAAACGCGCCCAGATCATGGAGGAAGTGACCAGCAAGAGCAACGCTTTGGTAAAGGAATACGGCATCGAGGTTATTGACGTGCGCATCAAACGCACTGACCTGCCTGCGGAAACCCAGCGCGCCGTGTTCAACAGAATGATTGCCGAGCGTGAACGGGAAGCCAAGACCTATCGGGCCGAAGGCGAAGAACGCGCGGCTAACATCCGTTCCCTGGCGGACAGGGAAAAGGTGATCCTCCTGGCGGAGGCCACGCGGACCTCCCAGCAGTTGCGTGGAGAGGGCGACGCCCAGGCTGTCAAGACCTTCGGGGAAGCCCTGAATCAAGCCCCGGAATTCTACGGATACATGCGTACCCTGGAAGCCTATAAAAAGACCATGGACCAGAACACGCAACTCATTTTGACGCCCTCCAGCCCTTTTTTACGCCTCCTTCAAGAGGAATAACCGGCTGGATCGGCCGCCTCAGAAAAAGCCCCACTCCAGCAACCGATTGTAGGCGTACTGGGCCTGCTCTCCTGAATCCACACTCTGCAGGTAGCGGTAATACTCCTCTGCCGCCTTTTTTTTATGTCCCATGCCTTCCTGGGAGAATCCCTTCAGAAAGACGGTGTTCGGGTTGCCCGGAAGCATTCGTTCATAACGGTCAAATTGCGCATAGGCGGCATCAAATTGCTTCAAACCCACCTTGGCCAAACCGCTGAGATGATGGCCCTGGGCCTCGGACGGATAGACGCGCTGGGCCTGTTCAGCAAAAAAAGCCGCCTTTTTGGGCCGCTCCTGGGCCAATTGACACTTGGCCATGAGCACCAGTCCGGCGTAATCCTCCGGAGCCTTTTGCAGGGCCTCCTCAAATGCGCTCTCAGCCTTGGGAAACTCTTCGCGCATCATGGATTTCTCGCCCTCCTGCAGCTTCTCAATGGCGTCCTTGATCTTGCGCAGCTCGGCCGTGGAATCCATGTACCGCTCCCGATGTACCGGAAGACCGCGGGCATCGGCATAGGCGGTGTTCGCGTTGTGCACCGCTGTCTGATACCGCTCTTCGCTCATGGGATGGGTTGAAAACATCATTTCAATGGCCGAAGGCTTGCTCTTGGACATGTTGCGCAACACATCCATCAATCCGACCATGCCATCCGGACTATACTCCGACCGGGTCATGTATTCCATGCCCAAGGCATCGGCCTGACGCTCGTCGTTGCGGCTGTAATGAGCGAGCAGCGCGCCCGAGGCGATCCCGCCCAGGCCGGCGGCAATGGCCGCGTACTTCTCATTCTGGGTGGCCAGATAGATTGTGGCCCCGGCCATGATCACGCTGGCCAGGATTCCCGTGGACATTCGCGCCGAGGTGTGCCGGGCATTGACATGACCCAGCTCGTGGCCGATCAACCCGGCCAATTCGGCTTCATTCTGCATTTCCAGAAGTATTCCGCGGGTCGTGGCCACGCTGCCGCCGGGAAAAACGTATGCATTGGCGTGGTTGGCATTTACGCAGCGAAACGAGTACGGCATGTGCGGCCGGTGCGTGTTGGCGGCCATTCCGCTGCCGACATGGGTCAGATAGGCGTTCAGCCGTTCATCCTGCACCGGTCCGTAATCCGAGGAAAACTGATGCGGAGAATGTTCCTGGTCCAGCTGGACTTCATTTTCCTCGGAAAAGAACATCAACTGGCTCTGTCCGGTGACGGGATTGACCGCGCAGCCAGTGGCCGCTCCGGCAGCCAGCCCCGCGGCGCCGGCCGAGGTCAGCCACAAGAAATCCCTGCGGGTCAGGGATCTTGGCGAGATACGGTTTTGGAATTGATGCATGATGTTTCTTCCTCGTAAAACCCTGTGCCCAAGTGTCTTGCAAAATGGAGTTTATACCCTCGGATCATTTAGCAAGAAGCCAGGCAGAGTTCAAGAACTGAATCGGATCGATCCAGGCAAGCGGGAAAACAGACAATCATGGTTCCCGAGGCGGACGGCAGTAGGTCTCCCGGGTAAAGCAGGCCACAATGACCGTGAGCGCCAGCCATCCGGTCAGCAGCAAGAACCCGGTCTGATAGGCCTGTATGTCATAAACCCGCACGCCGGCTAACGTCTCTCCGCTCCACTGACGGTCCAGCATCCAGCCCAATACCGGCTGAAGAATCATCGGACCGGTCATGGTGCCCATGTTGCAGACCCCGGAAATTGTCCCGGCTAGCCGCGTCGGGGCCGACTCCTTGGCGTAGGCGAAGCCGACGATGACCACGCCGCAAGCGCAACCAGCCGCAACAGCGATGACAGCAAAGAGAGACACCGGCAGGGAGCGAACCTGGATGGCAATGGTCCAGGCCGCCAGGGCAATAACCGAGGCAATGACGTACAACGGCTTGCGCCGTCCGAACCTGTCCGACAGATGTCCAAAGAGAGGACCGGACAAGGCCCAGGCGATCATGATCATGGATGTCAGTGCGGCGCCGGCCCGGGCGCTGAGCCCGTACCGAATCTCCAGGTACGGCACCCCCCACAGGCCGCAAAAGGTGAGCACCACACCGACCATCCCGGCCTGGGCAATGGGAAGCAGCGTGGTGTTGCGGTACTGAAAAACGCTGCCCAATCCCTTGAGCAGACTGCCGGGCGAGACACCGGCAACTTTAGTGGCAGTGATATATGAGGCATAGCCTTTCTCCGAGGGGTCGTCCCGCACCACGATCCAGACAAGAATGCCGATGGCCAGGCAAATCAACCCCATGCCCCACATCACTTCGCGCCAGCCGATCCACTCCACGCAAAGGCGCAACGGAACTCCTGCGCTCACCGCACCGGCCACGCCGCACAGCAGGGCCACGCCAGTGACAAAAGCGAACCGTCGCTGCGGGAACCAATGCATGGCGATCTTCATCAAGGTCACCCAGGCAACGGCAACGGAGCCGCCGATCAGCAGCCTGCCGACATTGGCCAGAACAACGTGGTCGGCCATGGCGAAAAACGCCGTGCCCAAAGCGGCCACAATGGCCCCCGTGGTCAAAAGCCGCCGCGGACCCCAATGATCCACCAGCAGCCCCGTGGGGATCTGCATGGCCACGTAGCTGTAGAAATAGAACGCGGAAAAATTCCCCAGGGCCGCGGCTGTGATCTGGAAATCGCTCATTAGCTGATCCGTCATCACGGCTGGGGCCACCCGCTGGTAAAAACCGACGAAATACAGCCAAGCCCCCAACCCCCAGACCAGCCATGACAAGCGCAAAGGAGGATACGGCACCGGGGATGGACTGGGTTCCCGAAGAATCATGGAGCGTTGCGCATTGTTTCAGGAATACACCTAGTGTCATGTCACGCTTGAAATGTTAGAAAAAATCAGGTATGGTCAGAAAAAACGGAGGAGACCATGCCTAAG